>OBEQ012271382.1_pt1 | contig 26319 bp, 26 predicted proteins | sample 1670901 | NCBI WGS metagenome assembly OBEQ01 (sample SAMEA104232315, study PRJEB22302) | groundwater metagenome | biome: forest; feature: aquifer; material: groundwater | place: USA | collected 2011-08-07 | depth 5.4 m | reverse complement strand
GGATTGCTCCGGAGCTGTACTTGAAACGGCTGCTCGTCGGTGGATTCGACCGGGTCTATGAACTCAATCGAAACTTTCGCAACGAGGGATTGTCCACCCGCCACAATCCAGAGTTCACCATGCTGGAGGTGTACGAGGCCTACGGGGATTGCTCCTCGATGATGACGCTTACCGAGGAGATGGTGACGACCTTAGCCCAGGAGCTTTTAGGTAGCCTCACTATCTCCTTTGGCGGAAAGACCGTCGATTTAACTCTACCCTGGAAGCGTCTATCTTTCGCAGAGTTGGCCAAGAGGGAATGCGGAATTGAACCGACTGATTCGATAGAAGTGATGACGAGGAAATTAATCGAACACGGCAAGATTAGTCGGGAAGAGTTAGAACAGACGACTGGAATTGGTTTCACTCCGAATATGCTTCAAAATTTAGACACAGAACTAAAGACACCCTCTAGAAGTAAGCTTTCCAAGCTTGTTATGGCATGGTTGGATAAATTTTCCGTAGGCGATACCATGAACCCTATTTTTGTAACCGAATTTTTTGAGGTTTTCTCTCCCTTGGCGAAATCACTACCGGGCAAATCAGGTGTTGCAGACCGGTTTGAATTATTTGTTGGGAATTTGGAGGTTGCTAATGCTTACACAGAGTTGAATGACTCCATAGAACAACGCAAGCGTTTCCAAGCCTACAAAGAAATTGGTGGAGAAGAAGCGCAAAAAATCGACGAGGATTTCCTGGAGGCGCTGGAGTACGGAATGCCGCCGGCCGGCGGCTTGGGGATCGGGATCGATCGACTCGCGATGCTCTTAACCGGCCAAGATTCCATCCGCGACGTGATTCTTTTTCCGACGCTGCGCCCGGAGGAGGGAAGATGACATCGCATACCAGTTTCCACAGCGCCACCACTCGGGGCGCGGGAACGCCGTACGCGCGTCGGCCCGGCGAGCCAACGCGCTCTATCGTCGGCCCCCCCCCCCCCGCCATATTTTATGGCGGGGAACCGTGCCCGCTCGGCCTCCGAGGCCGGCTTATCCCGCGCCCCTCGTGTAGCGCTTTTGTCTTGCACGGTTGGCGAATGGAAGAAGGTTCGATCTACTAGAAGGAAATGTGTCTGCGTCCGATTAAGGATTACACAAGAACGATATGGCGAGAGCATAAGCTTTATGCCATTGTTTCGGGTGTTTTAGCCATGTTGCTTGGGGTGGGAGTGTTTATCTCGTTGTGTTCCATCTCGAGATACCCAGCCCAACTCTCAGTAGATACTTCTGACCAGCGTGGTTACTTGTATGCATATACCTTTAGCTCATTGGCCCAATCGCTTGCCGCTCTCTTAGGAGTATTGGGAATCTTTGTTGTCTACAGCCTTGAGCGATACAGCGGAAATTTTTCGGAGGCTGATAACAAAAAGAAGCAGGAGAAGCGGGAGAACATCAAAAACGTCGCGTTTCCACTGGCTGTCAATCTAGCTTTGTTAACGGTACTGTCTTTACTCCTGATCGGTAAGAGTGAGATCTTCGGCCACGGGGGACACGTTATCAGGCTGAAGCTTGGCTTAAATGTGCCTGTGGCTAGCCTCGTCTTTGTTGCGACGATCACGATCTTGGGACAGTTGCTTTGGTTTTCCTATATGGCCCTTAGTGAAAGACCTTCAAGAGTATGACCTACGATGGGGATGTCCGACAACAGGACCACCCGAGGAATGCGGGGTGAGCAGACCGTTTTGAACGCGAGCGGGCACGGTTTGCGCCATGTTTTTTGGCGCAAGAGCGAACGTTCAAAGCCGAGCGAAGTCCGACACGCTGGGTCGGACGAGCGTGTCTGCGAATCCCCGCGTCCGAGAGGTGGTCCATCGTTGGGAGCTGAACATGCGATATGAGCTGTTTCTGGCGCTAAGATACTTGGGGGGTTTAAAGCGGTCGCAGCCGTTTGTGTCGGTGAGGAGTTGATATGAGTCGAAAAACGCAGCTTGAGCAAGAACTGAAGCGGATCACGCAGATCATTGTGCGAGAGTACAACCCCGACCGGATCATTTTGTTCGGTTCGCTGGCTCAAGGCAATGTGCACGAGTGGAGTGATATCGATCTGGTGATCGTGAAGGATACCCCTCGGCGATTTCTCGAGCGTCTTCGAGAAATTTTCCTGCTGACGCACCCCCGCGTTTCTCTCAACGTCGTCGTCTACACGCCGGCAGAGGTGGCGGAGATGGAGAAACAGAAGCACTATTTTTGGGTGGACGAAATCGCGGGAAAGGGCAAGGTCCTGTATGACCAAGCCGCATGACTGGATAGAATTCGCCCGCGAAGATCTGGTAGTGGCCGAGTTCGCGCTCGAGAAAGGAATTTACAACCAAGCTTGTTTTCATGCTCAACAGGGAATTGAAAAAGCGCTTAAAGCTTTCTTGCGGCATCAGCAGGGATCTGTTCCGAAGATTCATGGTTTGAGCGAATTGGTAGCGATCTGCCGTAGTTTAGATATTGAAGAGAAGCTGCGTCAATAATGAGATACGAGTTGTTCTTGGCGCTAAGATACTTGGGGGGTTTAAAGCGATCGCAGCCGTTTGTGTCGGTGATCGCATTGATCTCGGTTCTTGGAGTGGCCGTTGGAGTGGCGGCGTTGTTGGTGGTGCTGGGGGTGATGAGCGGCTTCGACGCGGATCTGGAGGCCAAGATCATCGGGGCCAATCCCCACCTGGTCGTGGAAGTGGAAGGTGGAACCACCGATCTGGAGGCCCTTTTAAAGTCGATCAGCGAGGTTCCTGGGGTGGTGGCGGCAGCCCCCTTTGTCCAGACCCAGGCACTCCTGCAGCACCAAGATCAAGCAACCGGGGTGATCTTGCGTGGAGTCGATGCCACGCGGGAGCTGCGTGTCACGGGACTTGCGAATTCCCTGAAGGAGGGAACCTGGCCTCCGAAAGAAAGAGAACTTTTCCTCGGATCAGAACTGGCCCGGCGCCTGGGCGTTCGTCCTGGGGATTCGGTGATGATCCTGGGAGGAGAGAAGGCCACCAAGCACCCGATGGTGGTGGCGGGAGAGTTCACCACTGGGATGTACGAGTACGATCTGAATCTGGCCATCACTTCCAAGGAGACCGCGCAGGAGCTCTTGGGATGGGGGAATCGGATCTCGGGGGTCGGGGTTCGCTTAAGGCAGGCCATGGCCGCCACACAGGTCAAACGGGAACTCCAGCGAAGAATCGGCTACCCTTACTGGGTGGTGAGCTGGATGGACATGAACAAGAATCTCTTTTCAGCCTTGAAGTTGGAGAAGGTGACGATGTTCGTGATCCTGACCTTGATTGTCCTGGTGGCCTGCTTCAACATCGTTGCGACCCTTCTCATGATGGTGGTACAGAAGACCAAGGAGGTGGGGATCCTCAAGTCGGTGGGGGCGACCAGCCGCTCGATCCGTCGGATCTTCACCTGGGCGGGGCTGTTGATTGGTCTGGTTGGCACTGCCCTGGGAACGGCGGTGGGTTTGGCACTTTGCGCGGCACTGGCGAAGTACCAGTTCATTCAGTTGCCACCGGAGATTTACTACATCGACCGTTTGCCGGTAAGGCTGGAGTGGCGCGATGCGCTGGCCGTGATCCTGGCAGCCTTGGGGATCAGTTGGGGAGCCTGCCTTTATCCGGCCTGGGTGGCTGCACGCTTAGAGCCGGCGGAAGCGGTTCGATACGAGTAGAAAAGTTGTTTAACGGTGTACCTTAAGATGAGTGTCCTATTGGAAGGCATCGGCCTTAAGAAAATATACCGGCAGGGATCGCAGCCATTGGAGGTCTTGCGCGGGGTGGATCTGGCGATTCAGCCGGGAGAGATGGTGGCCATCGTCGGTCCCTCAGGGGCCGGAAAATCGACCCTGCTTCACCTGCTGGGCGGTTTGGATCAGCCCACTGAGGGACAGGTTCGCTTTCAGGGGAGAGATCTCTCCACCTTGCCGGATCGGGAACGGGCCAGGATCCGAAACCAGGCCTTTGGCTTTGTGTTTCAGTTTTATCATCTGGTGCCGGAATTGACGGCGCTGGAAAACGTGGCGCTTCCTGGGTGGATTGGCAACGGCCATGGACCGATGCGTCAGACCCTTGAGCGGGCTCAAGCGCTCTTGGAGCAGGTGGACTTAAGCCCCAGGGCCTCCCATTACCCGGGGCAGCTTTCCGGTGGGGAGCAACAACGGGTGGCCATCGCCCGGGCGCTCATCAACCAGCCGAAGTTGGTCTTCTGCGATGAGCCGACCGGCAACCTGGATTCCACCACCGGTTCACACCTACTTACGATCTTGGTTCAACTTCACCGGGAGCAAGGAACCACCTTTCTCATGGTGACGCACGAGCCGTCGGTGACGAAAGTGGCCGGGCGCGTGCTCTCTTTAAAGGATGGAAAACTATGGGCCTAAAAGTCTATTTCAATGGAAAACTGGTGGATGCCTCGGAGGCGAAGGTCTCGATTTACGATCATGGCCTCCTCTACGGGGACGGCGTCTTCGAGGGGATCCGTTCCTACAACGGGCTCATCTTCAAATTGAAGGAGCATGTGGACCGGCTCTATGAATCGGCCCACACGATTCTGCTGAAGATTCCCATGAACAAGGAAGAAATGATCCAGGCGGTGGTCGATACCTTAAAGGCGAATCGGCTGACCCACGCCTACATTCGACTGGTCGTGACCCGAGGGGTGGGGGATCTGGGGCTGGATCCTCGCAAGTGCGACCGACCCACGGTCTTCATCATCACCGACAAGATCGTCTTGTATCCTGCGCGCATCTACAAGGAGGGGATGGAGATTGTGACGGTCCCTACCCCGAGGAATCTGCCGGAGGCCTTGAATCCGCAGATTAAGTCGCTCAATTACTTGAACAACATCTTGGCCAAGATCGAAGCGACCAACGCGGGGGTGGAGGAGGCCCTCATGCTCTCTGCCCATGGATACGTGGCCGAATGCACGGGGGATAACCTCTTCATCGTGCGCGAAGGGATCCTGTTGACTCCGCCCCCTTATGCAGGGATCCTTAAAGGGATCACCCGGGGTGCCGTCATAAAGCTGGCTGCAAAGGCCCACCTTCCGGTCAAGGAGGAAATGCTCACACGGCATGATCTCTTTAACGCCCAGGAGTGTTTCTTAACCGGTACCGCTGCGGAGATTGCCCCTGTGGTCCGGATTGACGGACGAGTCATCGGTGAGGGAAAACCGGGCAAGATCACCTTACGTCTCATGCGGGATTTCCAGAAGCTCACCCGCGCGGATGGGATTCGGTATTCAGAGTGACCTGCGACCTTTGCAGCAAGAGCGAGGGGAGCCGAGTGGTATGACGTGTGATCTCTGTGGCAAGAGCGAGGCGACGGTGCACCTGACGGAGGGGATCAACGAGTCCACTCGGGAACTCCATCTGTGCGAGGCCTGTGCACGCGAAAAGGGAGCCCAGGCGGCTGAAGGCTTTGGGCTGGCGGGGTTGCTGGCGGGCTTGACGGATTTCGGGACGAAGTTAGAGGAGGGGCAAACCAAGTCGAAGCTTAAGTGCCCTCAGTGTGGGATGACCTATGAGGATTTCCGAAGATCAGGAAAACTTGGCTGCGGCAACTGTTACGAGACCTTCCATCGTGCCTTAGGCCCTCTCTTAAAGCGGATCCACGGTTCCGCTCAACATGTGGGCAAGGTGCCAGTGGTGAGAGCGGCCCCTCGCAGGACCAAGGATCAGTTGGGAGAGCTCCAGCACTTGAAGGAGCGGCTGCGCCAGGCGATTGGTGCCGAGGATTTTGAGGAGGCGGCTCGGCTCAGAGATCGGATCCGGGCCTTGGAGCCGAAATCGAAACAGAAGCGGTGACCTTAAACGACCTGATTCAGCAAACCGGCGAGTGGCTGCGTGGAGGCGGACCCCACGAGGAAATCGTGATGTCCTCTCGGATCCGTCTGGCCAGAAACTTGAAGGCGAAGGCCTTCCCTCAGTGGGCAACCAAGGCGCAGCGGACCGATGCCCGGTCGCAAGTCGCAGAAGCGGTGAAGGCCTGTGCGTTCTTGAAGGGTTCCTTGATCCTCCATCTCGAGGATCTTGCCGAGTTGGACCGCTTATTTCTGGTGGAGCGCCACCTGATCAGCCGGGAACATGCCCAAGGGGCCAACGAGAAGGCGGTGGTGGTCAGCGACCGGGAAATCCTTTCCCTCATGATCAACGAAGAGGATCACCTGCGCCTTCAGGTCCTGCAGTCGGGGTTTAACCTCAATGAGGCCTGGGTGGTCTTGAGCCAGGTCGACCGGGAACTCGAGGGAAAGCTCCCTTACGCCTTCTTGCCCCAATGGGGGTATTTGACCGCCTGCCCCACGAACGCGGGCACCGGGATGCGGGCCTCAGTGATGCTACATCTGCCCTGCCTCGTGATGACCAAGCAGATCGACAGGGTTCTTCATGCCATCACCAAGCTGGGGCTAACCGCCCGCGGCCTTTATGGGGAAGGCAGCGAGGCCAGCGGTAACTTCTTTCAGCTCTCCAATCAGGTATCCTTAGGGGTCTCCGAGGAGGAGATCTTAGACAGCCTGGAGCGGCTGATCAAACAGGTCGTCGAGCAGGAGGAGGCGGCCCGGAAGGCGCTGATTCATCAAAGCCGCGAGGCGCTGGAGGATCGGATCTGGCGGGCCTATGGGACGTTAAAGAATGCGCACCAAATCAGCTCCAATGAGACGGTGGAGCTCTTGTCTTTGGTTCGTTTGGGGGTGGATCTGAAGTTGATCCCTACCTTGGAGCGGGGGGTGGTGAATCGGCTGTTCATTCAAACCCAGCCGGCTCACCTCCAGAAGCTGGAGGGGCGCTCTTTAACTGCCGCACAGCGGGATGCCAGGCGGGCCAAGCTTTTGAGGGAAACGCTTTGAGCGAAGAAGAAGGGCTTTTTGGTGTTATTATATATAGAGGGAGATGAATCCGATGAATATGTTCAATCGGTTTACAGAGCGTGCCCGAAAGGTGATCCTCTTGGCCAAGGAGGAGGCCAAGCGGTTTAATCACGATTACATCGGCACAGAGCACATCCTCCTGGGCCTCATCCGGGAAGGAGAGGGTGTGGCCGCAGCCGTCCTCCAAAATCTTGGGCTTAGCTCCGACCAGATTCGCCTGGAGGTGGAGAAGCTGGTTCAGTTGGGGCCCTCGACCATTGTCTCGGGAGACATCCCCTTTACCCCGAAGGCCAAGAAGGTCATTGAGCTGGCCATGGACGAGGCGAGGAACCTGGGGCACAACTACATCGGAACAGAGCACCTGCTCTTGGGGTTGATCCGCGAAGGAGAGGGGATCGCTGCCCAGGTGCTGGTGAACTTAGGACTCGATCTGGGCAAGGTGCGCCAGGAGGTGATGGAGTTGCTCGGCTCCACGGCACCTGGTTACACGGTGGGACCCGCTCAACCTAAGACCAAGACCCCGGCCCTGGATGCCTTCGGCCGAGACTTAACTCAACTGGCGCGCGAGAACAAGCTGGATCCGGTGATCGGGCGCAAGAACGAGATTGAGCGGGTCATCCAGATCCTTTCTCGTCGGACGAAGAACAATCCGGTGCTCTTAGGGGAGGCGGGGGTGGGAAAAACCGCGATCGTGGAGGGCCTTGCCCAGAAGATTATCAAGGGCGATGCCCCCGAGATCCTCAAGGATAAAAGGGTGATCATCCTGGATCTGGCCCTCATGGTGGCCGGCACCAAGTACCGGGGGCAATTCGAGGAGCGAATCAAGGCGGTGATGGACGAGATCAAACGCTCCGAGAACGTGATCATCTTCATCGACGAGTTGCATACCTTGGTGGGGGCGGGTGGGGCCGAGGGGGCGATCGATGCCTCCAACATCCTTAAACCCGCTCTCGCCCGCGGGGAGATCCAATGCATTGGGGCGACCACCCTGGATGAGTACCGCAAGTACATCGAGAAGGATGCGGCTCTCGAGCGACGCTTCCAAACGATCATGGTGGATCCTCCTAGCGTCGAGGAGACGATCGAGATCTTGAAGGGCTTAAGAGACAAGTACGAGGCCCACCACAAGGTGAAGTACTCGGATGCGGCTCTCGAGGCTGCCGCCAAACAGTCGGATCGATACATCTCAGGACGTTACCTGCCGGACAAGGCCGTGGACTTAATCGACGAGGCCGGCTCTCGAGCGCGGCTCATGGTGCTGACCGCCCCCCCGAACTTGAAGGAGATCGAGGAGCGGATCGAGACGCTGCGCAAGGAAAAGGAGGCGGCGGTCAAGGGACAGGATTTCGAGAAGGCGGCGGCCCTGCGGGATCAGGAACGGGAGACCAGGGCGGAGCTGGAGCGGATGAAGCGGGAGTGGTCCCGTTCCAAGGCAGAGGCTCAGCCGGTGATCACCGAGGAGGACATCTCTCAGATTGTCTCCAAGTGGACCGGGATTCCGGTCTCGCGCCTGGAAGAGAAGGAGACCCAGAAACTTCTTCGAATGGAGGAGGAGATTCACAAACGAGTGGTGGGGCAGCAGGAGGCGATCGAGGCGATCGCCAACGCCATCCGCCGCTCCCGGGCGGGCCTGAAGGATCCCAAGCGGCCGATCGGTTCCTTCGTCTTTCTTGGGCCCACCGGTGTGGGGAAGACCTTGCTGGCCCGTGCCCTGGCGGAGTTCCTATTCGGAAATGAGGAGGCGGTCATCCAGGTGGATATGTCAGAGTACATGGAGAAGTTTAATATCTCCAGGCTCGTGGGGGCACCCCCTGGATACGTAGGCTACGAAGAGGGGGGGCAGCTGACCGAGCGGGTCCGCCGACGGCCCTACTCGGTGGTTCTTCTGGATGAACTGGAAAAGGCCCATCCCGATGTCTTTAATCTTTTGCTTCAAGTCTTGGAAGAGGGAAGGCTTACCGATAGCTTTGGGCGGAAGGTGGATTTCAAGAACACGGTTCTTATCATGACCTCCAACATCGGTGCGGAGCTGTTGCGTAAGCAGGGTTCCTTAGGATTTCGGACTCCGAAGGAAGAAGTTACCTACCAGGATATGAAGACTCAACTCCTGGAAGAGTTGAGACGCGCCTTCAAGCCAGAGTTCTTGAACCGCGTGGATGATACCATCGTCTTTCGGCCGCTGACCCGTGAGGATCTCCACAAGATCGTGGAGATCGAGATGGCCGAGGTGTGCTCCAGGGCGCAGGAACAGGGGGTTACCATGGAGTTAACCCCTGCGGCCAAGGAGTTCTTGATTGAGAAGGGCTTCGATCCGATCTATGGGGCTAGGCCCTTAAAGAGAACCATCGCGCGGTTCCTGGAGGATTCACTGGCACAGGAGATCATCGCGGGCCATTTTAAAGAAGGCTCCACGATTCTCGTGGATGCCGAGGGGGATCACCTCGCTTTTCGTCCTACCGCTCCAGCCCAAAGCCGACGCGGTCAAGCCCCTTCCTCCAGCGGGGTCTAATCCTGTTGTTTGATCTGGTGATCCCGCGAGTGCCAAGTGACGGGGGCCGTGTGAAGCGAGTCATTCCCTGGGTCCTGGGGTTCCTTCTCTTGACGGTGGGGGGCTTGGCCCTTGCCGTGGAGCGCGGCCGAGTCAAGCTGGAGCAGAATTTAAGCCAACTTCTTCAGTCGCCAGTTCACATTCACAGACTCACCCTCTCTCCCAGCCGATTGACCCTGCATCAGGTTTCTCTCAGACCCCTCGGAGAGGGTTCAGGTGGGGATCCCCAAACCCCTGCCTTGGTGTCCGTCGATCGCCTTCAAATCCAGGGATGGTTTTTGGGACGCAACTCCTCGGTCGAGGTGACCGGTTTAAGCCTATCGTTGGCGGGGGTACCGCTGACAGCCCAGGGACGCGTCTCCCTCACCACGGCGCCAGGATCCGTAGCCCGGTGCGAGGGGTGGCTTGCTTTCGAGCATCCGTTCATCAGCGGGCGGGTAGAGCTAAGCGGCAAGGTCTCAGAACCGATCCTCTTGGGGTGGTTGGAGGGCCCTGAAGGTGTGCGACGACACTTCGTGGCTCAACTGAATGTCACCCGTGAGGCCATCACACTTTCCCAAGCCCAGATTCAAGGGGGGTGGTGGGCCAGTGGAACCTTGAACTTTTCTCCCCGTCGCGGTGTTCTTCAACTGGTGGGACTTAAGGAGCGATTTGAATTGCAGATCGATCCGTTACCGAAGGCGGGTGGGCGTTTCCATGCATGGATGCGCAGAGAAGATCAGATCCCCCAGGAGCTGGCCGCTAGCTGGATCCTGCGACGATCCTATCTGGAGCTGAGCGCGAACTTCCTGCGCGAACAAGTCTCTTTGAATGGCCGAATCTATCTTACGGCTCCTTACCCGTTGGATCTGACGCTGGATCTGAGAGACATGGAGATGGCCGACCTGGCAGATCGGATCTTCCTCCGGCGCCGATCCATGGCCATCTCGGGACAGATGGATGGCCAAGTGAGATTGAAGGGCCCCTTGCGTTGCTTGGTGAGCCAAGGGGAGGTGCGGGGTCACGATGCAAAAGTCGGTCGGGGAGAGTTGACTCAGGCCATCTTACGTTTCACAGGGCTTGGTCCGATTGTTAAAATCGAAAACTCTCAGATGACCAGGCCCAGTGGCACGGTTCTCGTGGAAGGAACCGTTGATGTTCGACGATTCGGCCAGCCAGACTTTTTCAAGGGGCTCCATCTTTCCTCGATGGAGAAGGCCCTGAACTTGAGTGGCTGGCGGATGAGCCCCACACCCGGTGGCTTTGGCTTGTGGATCAGTCGCAATGCGTTACCCAAGCAGGTGGCGGTCAAGTTGGCTTACGAAGTGGATCAAGAGGTTCAGCCAGAGCCAGTGGCTCGCGAGAAGATGGAAGTGGCCTATCCCCTCTCCGAGGAGGAGCGCTTGAACATCCGCCTGGATCGCCAAGAGGGGTTTCTCGGGGTGGAGCACCGCAAGAAATTCTAATGAGACAGCCTACGCAAGAGCTGACCCGAAGATTCGTCGCCCCCTTAGGAGAATGGGCCTTGGCCTTCTTTGGATATTTGGGGGGATCGGCCCTCCTTCTTTGGCAGGCGGCGACGGAATCCTTTTCTGTTTCCCGGCAGCGGTGGCTCGTGAATCTGGCAATGCCATGGCGCTGGCGAGCCCTTCCTCGCGACCGGAAATGGCAGCTCATCCTGGAGCAGATGGAGAAGGTAGGGGTTTCCAGCCTTCCCCTGGTTTCCTTGACCTCTTTGTTTACCGGGATGGTGCTGGCCCTGCAGACCGCCTACCAGCTGCAGAAGATCTCGGCACGGCTGTACATCGGCCCCCTGGTTGCCCTCTCGGTGACCCGCGAGCTGGGGCCGGTCTTGACGGCGCTCGTCATTGCGGGTCGTGTCGGGGCTGCCATCACGGCGGAGTTGGGGACCATGCGAGTGACTGAGCAGATCGATGCGCTCCAGACGCTTGCCACCGATCCGGTTCGGTACCTGGTGACCCCGAGGCTCTTGGCCTTGGTCGTCATGCTGCCCGTGCTTACCCTCTACGCGGACACGATCGGTATCTTGGGCGGGTATCTGGTGGCCGTCTACAAATTGGGGATTGGCTCCAGTCTCTACATGACGATGACCCAGAACGCCCTTAAACTCAAGGATTTCTTCACGGGGCTGTTCAAGGCGAGCGTCTTTGCCATCATCATTGCAACCGTTGCCTGTCGCGAAGGCTTTGAAACGACCGGTGGGGCCGAGGGGGTAGGCCGCTCCACAACGTTGTCGGTGGTGATCTCTTTTATCCTGATCATTGCAGCCGACTGTTTCTTCACGGCGTTGTTCTATTTTGTATTTCCATGATCGAGGCAATCAATCTGTCCAAGGGCTTCAATGGACACGGGGTGCTTAAAGGGCTGAATCTTACCATCCGGGAGGGGGAGACGATGGTGGTCATCGGCCGCTCCGGATGCGGAAAGTCGGTTCTGTTGAAGCACCTCATTGGTCTCCTGCAGCCAGACGGGGGGCAGGTGATTGTAGACGGCCAGGAGATGTCCCATTTGACCGGGGAGGCACTCGTCGCCTTACGGTTGAAGTTCGGGATGCTCTTTCAGGGGGCGGCCCTCTTTGATTCCCTGACGGTGGGTGAGAATGTGGCCTTCCCGCTGCGGGAGCACACCCAGATGAGCGAAGAGGATATCCAGGCAAGGGTACGAGAGTGTCTTGGCCTGGTGGGCTTACATGGCGTTGAGCACTTGAAACCCGCGGAACTCTCCGGTGGGATGCGCAAGCGCGTCGGCCTCGCACGGGCCCTGGCGATTAAACCGCAGGTGATCCTCTACGACGAACCGACGACCGGGGTGGATCCGATCATGGCGGATGCGATCAATGAGCTCATCAAGGAGCTCCACGATCGGCTGAGGGTCACCGGGGTGGTCGTGACCCACGACATGGTGAGCGCCTACCGGGTCGCGGATCGGATTGCCATGCTGCATGAGGGCAAGATCATCCAGGTGGGAACGACCGAGGAGATTCGCAACACAGCAGATCCGGTGGTGAGACAATTTATCTTAGGGCAACGGGGCAAGGATGGCGCCAATGGCTGAGGGGACAAGGGAAATCAAGGTGGGGCTGTTTGTATTTATCGCTTTCATCCTGTTGGCCGTCGTCGTCTTCTCGATCAGCGATTTTTATACGGCCCAACCCCAGTATTTCTTGCGGCTGCGTTTCAACTTTGCCAATGGAGTCGAGGTAGGAGCCCCGGTGCGGCTGGCTGGGGTGAGTGTGGGAGAGGTCCGGTTCGTGCGCCCTTACATGGATGAGGCCAACCAGCGAATGAAGGCAGAGCTTGGGATTCGGCTGATGAGGGAGGCCAAGATCCAGGAGGATTCGGTTGTCTACATCAATACCTTGGGGTTGATCGGCGAGAAGTATGTGGAGATCATCCCTGGGACTCCAGGCGCACGACTCTTGACCGGAGGGGAGGTGCTGGTGGGAAAAGATTCGATTCCGGCGGAACAGGTCATGGAGTCCGGTTTTCGGGTGGCCAAGACTCTGGAGCAGACGATTACCTCCATCAATGCCCTGGTAGGGGATGAGGCGACCCGAAACGCCCTGAAGGGGACCTTGGCGAATTCCAAGGAGGCCACCGAGAAGCTGAATCAGCTGCTCGACAATGCCAATGGGGTGATGGCTTCTATTCGGGAGGGAAAGGGGACTGTGGGGCGCCTTTTGACCCAAGACGATCTGTACAAAGACTTGCAGGCACTCGCGGCGGACCTGAAGGCCCATCCCTGGAAGCTGTTTTATCGTCCTAAAGAAGCGAAACGTTAATTCATGATTCCACTCATTGTTTTTCCTCAAGGAGGTGATTCCCATGACGTTGTGGTTAATTCGATTTTTCTTTGTGACCCTGAGCTCCATCGTGGGGTATCAAGTGGGTGCTCTCGTAACCAAGTGGGGACCGGAGGCGGGTCCCATCGGGGCTACGGCGGGAGGCCTGTTGGCCTGTGCAGTGATTGGTCTGGAGGTGGCCTTGAAGAGGGTTTCTACTCGAGGACTCTCGGCCGCGGTCTTTGGACTTCTCTTTGGCATTGTGATGGCGCGGCTCCTCAGCACAACCCTCGACCTGGTACCCGTCGCCCCCAATGTGGCCAACTCGATCCGGGCTGCCTTGGTGGTGCTCTTTTCTTATTTCGGAATGGTCATCGCCATCCGGGGGCGAGATGAATTCAACATCATCATTCCGTATGTGAGGTTCTCCCGCCAGGATCAGCGGGAAGAGATTGTTATCCTCGATACCAGTGTCATCATCGATGGCCGAATCGCCGACATCTGCCAGACGAAATTCATCGAGGGGCGTTTCATCATCCCCCGTTTCGTTTTGAAGGAGCTCCAGCAGATCGCGGACAGTCAGGATCCGATCAAGCGAAACCGAGGCCGGCGTGGACTGGATGTCTTGGGTCGGATGCAGAAGATCCCCCATGTGGACGTGAAGATCCATGAGGAAGATTTTCCGGAGACGAAGGAAGTGGATGCCAAGCTGGTAAAGCTGGCCAAGCTCTTAGGGGGTAAGATCCTGACCAACGATTTCAACCTCAACAAGGTCGCCGAGCTTCAGGGGGTTCCGGTCCTCAACATCAACGAGTTGGCCAATGCCTTGAAACCGGTGGTGCTTCCTGGAGAACTCATGGAGGCCCGGGTCATCAAGGAGGGCAAGGAGTACAACCAGGGGGTGGCCTATCTCGACGACGGTACCATGGTGGTGGTAGAGCAAGGCCGCTCCTTGATCGGACAGACGGTGAAGGTTTTGGTGACCAGTGTCCTGCAGACCGCTGCGGGACGGATGATCTTTGCCAAGCCGGAGAATGAGAACCCTCGGCCCGCCTGGAAATCCCGCTAGTGCGGGACTCTTCTTGAATGGTGCACTATTCGTGCACGAAAAACTTAGAGGAAGCAAGCCCGATGAGTAGATAAGCCATGAGAGTAGCCGCCATTGTGGTAGCCGGCGGGGTGGGATCGCGGCTGAAGTCCCGCCAGCATAAGCCATTCGTGCCCCTGTGCGGCAGGCCGATCCTGGTTTGGACCTTAAGGGCATTTGCAAGGGCCAGGCCCATCGACGAGGTCATCCTGGTGGTCCATGACAGCGATGTGGCAAAGGCCAAGGCCCTTGTGCGTCAACATCGAATAAACAAGGTCACTCGCGTGGTGAGGGGGGGAGCGACCCGCTTGGCCTCGGTTTCTTGCGGCTTACGAGCCCTTGCCCCTGATCCTCGTTGGGTGGTGGTTCACGATGGGGCTCGGCCCCTGGTGACTCCGCAGATCATCGAGGAGACCCTCCGAGCAGCCCGCGCCAGTGGAGCCGCGATTGCTGCCATCCCGATCGTCCCGACGGTCAAAGAGGTTCGTGAGGACTGGGTGGTAAGGACCTTGGATCGCAACCACCTCTGGGCGGTCCAAACCCCTCAGGCCTTCCGCCGAGATCTCCTCGAGAGGGCCCATGCGAAGGCAAGGGCCAGAGGAATCACAGCCACGGATGATGCGGCTCTTGTCGAAGCACTGGGGTGCCGGGTTCGGATCGTGATGGGTTCCCCCCGGAATATCAAGGTTACGACTCCGGAAGATTTGGTCATCGCTAAGGCGCTGTTGAAAGGCCGTCCGTCGTCGATGGTCAATCATCGATCGACGAAAGACGATAGGCGATATGAGAATCGGAATCGGGTTTGACATCCATCGGCTGGTGACAGGGAGGGACCTCACCCTGGGGGGGATTAAGATCCCGCATCCCAAGGGGCTGCTGGGTCACTCCGATGGGGATGTGCTTCTGCATGCCCTGTGCGACGCCCTGCTCGGGGCGGTGGGGGCCGGAGACATCGGCTCCTATTTCCCCGACACGGACCCCCAGTGGAAGGGGGCCGCAAGCTCGCTCTTTCTCGAGAAGGCGACGGAGCTGACCTTCCGGCGGAGTCTGCGCGTGACCAACGTGGACGCGGTGATTCTGGCGGAGGAGCCGAAACTGAGCCCCCACCGAAACGCCATTCAGATGTCGGTGGCCCGGATGCTGCAGGTCAAAAGCGACCGAATCAACGTGAAGGCCAAGACAATGGAGAAGCTAGGACCCATCGGCGAAGGAGAGGCGATCGCGGCCTACGCGGTGGTGCTCTTAGAGTGACGGCTCTGTTGATTGTCCTATTTTTATTTGTGGGAACACTCCTGCTTCTTCAGGTTTTCCTGCGGGATGAGATCCAAGCGGCCCTGGAGCGAGACCCGGCAGCCCGTTCGGCCTGGGAGGTGCTCCTCTTGTACCCCAGTGTTCAGGCGATTGGATCGCATCGTTTGAGTCATGCCCTGCACCAAAGGGGTTTGAGATTCCTGGCGCGCCTTATCTCCCAGACCACCCGAGGCTTAACCGGAATCGAGATCCACCCAGGGGCCAAGATTGGCAAGGGCCTCTTCATTGACCACGGGATAGGGGTGGTGATTGGAGAGACCGCCGTGGTGGGGGACAACGTGACCCTCTTCCAGGGGGTGACCTTAGGCGGAACCGGCAAGGAGCGGGGGAAACGGCATCCTACCATCGGCAACAACGTGGTCATCGGGGCCGGTGCCAAGGTGCTGGGCAGCTTCACCATTGGAAACAATGTGCAGATCGGAGCCAATGCGGTGGTGGTTCGAGAAGTTCCGGCGAACTGCGTGGTGGTTGGTGTTCCCGGGCGGATCGTGCGCCAGGAGGGACGGCGCTTTCCTGGGATCAATCTGGACCACACCAACCTACCCGATCCCCTCACCCAGGCGTTGGAGAAGCTGCAAGCCGAGATCGACGCCATCGAGCATCAACTCAAAGAACACCGCCAAAAAAACAAAGAGTAATGGCCCTTCGACTGACGAATACCCTCACCGGTAAGAAAGAGGAATTCCAGCCATTCCACCCCCCGAGGGTGACCCTCTACGTTTGTGGAGTGACGGTCTACGACGATTGTCACATCGGCCACGCCCGGGGGGCGGTGGTGTTCGACGTTCTGCGTCGATATTTAGAATCAGAGAGGAACAAATTTAAGGTGACCTACGTCCGAAACATCACCGACGTCGATGACAAGATCATCGACCGGGCGCGCCAGGAGGCAGGGGAAGATTTAAAGACGCGGGTGCAGGCTGTGGCCCAGCGCTACAGCCAGCGGTTTCAGGAGGACTTTTCGAGCTTAGGTCTTCTCTCGCCGGACCATGAGCCCACGGCGACCCAATACATCCCGCAGATGGTCGATTTCATCCAGGTTCTTTTGAAGCGGGGGGTTGCCTACGTGGGCTCCGATGGGGTCTATTTTTCGGTTCGTAAACTTTCCTCCTATGGGGCCCTCTCCCATCAAAGCGTCGACCAGCTCTTGGCCGCGGCTCGGGGAGAATCCGAGGAGGGGAAAAAGGATCCCTTGGATTTCGCCCTCTGGAAGGCGGCCAAGCCGGAGGAGCCCAGTTGGGAAAGCCCCTGGGGGCCGGGGCGGCCGGGTTGGCACATCGAGTGCACCACGATGTCGACTGCGCTTTTGGGAGAGACCTTCGACATCCATGGGGGTGGACAGGACCTGATCTTCCCCCACCACGAGAACGAACGGGCGCAGGCGCTTGCGGCCAACCCCAACGAGGGGTTCGCCAAGGTTTGGCTCCACAACGGGCTCTTGACGGTGAATGCTCAAAAGATGTCCAAATCGCTGGGCAACATCGTGGTGATCGGAAGAGCACTGGAGAGACATCCTGCCGATGTCTTGCGGCTCTTTTTCTTAAGTGCCCATTATCGCTCCCCCATCGACTTTACCTGGGAACGATTCGACGAATCGGCTCGTGCCTATGAACGACTACTGGATTTCCTGACCCAGGTTGACCAACGAGTGGGGGCTGGGCAGGGACAAGAGACCGAAGTCACTCAGCATAGCCGGGAAAAGTTTTATTCTGCACTAGACGATGATCTCAATACACCAGAGGCCTTGAGCGCTCTGTATGGACTGGTTGCCCAGGCCATCTCCTGGTTTGAGGCGGGTGGAGGCGCGGCTGCTAAAAAGCTTAAAGATGCCAGCAAGATGGTGCGAGAACTGGGAGGAATCCTCGGGTTCTCTTTTACCCAAGAGATCCCCGATCAAATCCAAACGCTTATCCAGAAGCGGGATGAGATGCGCAGGAAGAAAGATTTTGATGCAGCCGATCAGGTCCGCCGGCAGTTGATGGAAGAGGGCTACATCGTCGAGGATACAGGCGGCAAGACGGTGGTGAGGAAACGTGTATGAATACAGCTCCGTTCGGCCTGAGCTCGTCGAAGGGCGAGAACTGGAGCCGCTCTCCTTCGACAGGCCTGTCCCGAGCAGAGTCGAGGGGCTCAGGATGAGCGGCCGCCACGGAATTTTCATCACCTTCGAAGGGCCGGAGGGGTCGGGCAAGTCCACCCACAGCCGGCGATTGAGCGCTTTCTTGAGGCGCAAGGGCCATCGCGTTGTCTTCACTCGAGAGCCGGGGGGCACGGCCCTTGGGATACAGTTAAGACGGATCCTTCTCGATCACCGATCGGGGAAGATGGATCCCTGGGTGGAGCTGTGCCTCTATGAGGCCTGCCGGGCCGCCTTGGTGGCCCAAGTGATCCGCCCTGCGTTAGAATCTGGAGCGGTGGTGATCGTGGATCGTTTTCAGGATTCCACCTGGGTGTATCAAGGCTGGGCAGGTGGGATCGATCTAAAACTGGTGGAACAAATAGGCAAAGTGGCCACGGGGGGATTGACACCAGATCTGACGATCCTGCTGGATCTACCCGTTTCCCAAGGATTGGCGCGAGTCAGACACCCCAATCGGATGGAATCAAAACCCCTTTCCTTTCATCGGAAGGTCCGCCAAGGGTATCTGACCCTGGCTCGTCGGGAGCCGAGACGTTTCCGAGTGATTCAAGCCAACCGCCCCCTTCAAGAAGTGGAAGAGGCGATCCGAAAGAAGGTTCAGCATCTCTTTCGCTAACGTGGTAGGGCATGAGGCGGCGATTCGCCTGTTGAAGGGGCAGCTTGCCCAAGGGCATCTGGCCCCCACCTATCTCCTGGTGGGTTTGAAGGGAATCGGTAAGCAAACCCTGGCCCTAGAGCTGGCCAAGGCCCTGGAGTGTCCTTCGGCAAACTCAGGGCAGGCTCCTTCAGGGGAGGCCTGCGATACTTGTCAATCCTGCGAAGGAATAGCGCGGGGATCATTTCCCGATGTCATGAGGATTGCCCCCGACTCCGACTTGGGGACGATGGGAATCGATCAGGTGCGGGCGTTGGCCAATGGGATGATTTTGACCCCCCACACTGGGCGCTGGAAGGTGGGCCTGATCGATCGGGTCGATCAGCTTACGGAAGAGGGATCCTACGCCTGCTTGAAGTTGCTGGAGGAGCCACCGGGAAAGAGTCTGTTTATCCTCACGGCTTCGAACCTGAATCGTTTGCCAGCGACCCTGGTTTCCCGATGCCATCTGATCCGATGTTTTCCGCAAGGGATCCAGCAAGTGGCCCGATTCCTGAGGGAGGAAAAGCAAGTGGATCCGGCCTTGGCCACGATGCTGGCGACCGGGTCCAGCGGGCGGTTGGGACTGGCCTTGGAGTTCTATCAGAAAGAGCGCCTTGCCACAAAGAACGCTGCGTTGAATCAGCTCTTGAGCGCCTGGAAGAAAAAGCTCCCCGAGATTCCCTTGGGCAACGCCCCCCGGGCGGAGGTTGAGGAGGCACTTGAATGGTTGGCCGCTTGGTGGCGGGACCTGGTCGTCCTTGGACTTCAAGGAGACCCTGCCTGGATCATCCACCAGGACCGGATCGAAGACCTTCGACGGGAATCACGCAACATCGACGAACTGCTTGAGCTGGTCGAGCGGACCTACCGGGTTGAAGAGGCGATTCAGCGCAACGCCTCCCCTCGGATCGCCTTGGCCGCCCTCCTCTGTAATTAATAGTAATATAGAGTTATATATGAAGTAGAAATCGCCTTGTATTTCTCGGAGGTCGTCGGGTATACTTTGTAATGTAGCCATAAAACTCTTCCCGACAAAGGCACATCCGCCGGAAGGCGGAGCCGCAAAGTCACGGGCCCACCTGGATTTGGGTCGCCGGACTGCCGAAGAAGGAAGTAAAATGACTGTCCGGTGTTTATGGGCCTTTACACAGCTAGAAATCTGAGGAACAGAACCCATCGTGGGGTAGCAGGCCTTATCCTGCTTGCCTTCCTGGTGACGTACCTTGTCCGGCCTCCTCCTACCTTTGCTCTGCGTCAGGCTGGGCTTGAAGAAAATGCTGCAAAACAGGAATTTTTAAATCGGCTTGGCATTTCTTCAAAGACCATACCTGCTCAAGCTGGCCTCGAAGAGACGATAGAGATCCAAGGGCCAAACGGCCCTATTCAGTGGCAGACACCGGCAATGGTCAAGATGGTTGTTGATCGGTTTTCTTACAAAAACCCTAAGCCCGAGGAAGGGGCCAAGATTCTTCGTGAAGAACTCCAATACTCCAGAGGGACTCAACCTCCTTCAGGATTCTGGAACTGGCGGTCTGAGGGCCTGTTTTTCTGGATGATGGAACATATTTCGGATCCAACTCTTGGACTTCGTGAAGAAGAGCGACGGATATTATGGGGAAACTGGATTCATTTTCTTCAATCTCCTGATGTTCGTCAATCAGCCGAAGAGCCAGAAGATGAGCTTGAAGTTTTCTATGCTAACCCGGGTAATGAAAAACCATTTCTGGAAATATGGCGTTACATCTTGACTCGTCTGCTTGTACAGCGGCAGAGGTTAACGCAAAGTCCCACACCGGAGGACCCGCTGGTTCAAGAAAACCTTTCCATGGTGAGGAACGCCATCTCTGTAAGCCTTCTCAAAATTTCGGCCGGGGAACCAATCTTTGATCAAAGTCCACAACAATACATGGAAGGCGTATGGCTTGATTTGGCAATACAGCAGCCGCTTCTTGGGGAGGGCATTGGGGTTGTTCTTTCCACGTGGGATGAATTGGTAGCGCAAGGTTTTGAAGTCGCCTACTCTGCGCATTCCGATGAGCCCGTCCAGACCCCTCAGGATATTGCCGAGGAGGCCCGATTGCGTCAATGGGTAACGAGAAAACTGCTGGAGCTTAAGGGTGCGCTCAGGCCTCTCGGAGAGACAAAGATGTCTCTCTGGAGAGATTGCCTCCCGATTCTTGTAGAGAATTCTCGCAAGGCACAGGTTGCCGTTCTTGACTCCAGCGTTTTAATCCCTGAAAACTCACCAAGGAAAGAACCTTTAAACGGATGGCTCTTTCAGTTGGCATGGATCGATCAGATGGCCGACGCCGGTTTCCTGCGTCTGGCACTTACCAACCCTGAGTCCTACGTCCATGGGATTTATCAGTGGATTCGTGATCGCAAAAAAGGGGATGACCGAAACATCCCGAAACTTGTCAGCGATCTTCAGGGGTATCTGGAAAGCAAAGGAACGGTTCCCATTCGGAGTTATTTGGGGTTGCCCACAGATGGAGAACCGGCTGAAGTGACCCGATCACTGAAATTCTGGGATTCTCTTTTGGAACTCAAGCGCCAGCACAGGAATCTGAGCATAGCGCTTTTCCCCGATATGAATGAAAAAGCTCCCTTTGACCGTTGGATGGCACAGGGGGGCAAGCGGATTATTCTGACCGACGATATCTTTTCTCAGCGCGTGCCCTCCGACCCCGGAGTTTTTAAGGTCTTGCATCTTACTGCAGTTCCTGATTATGGAACAAACCCGGAGAGTTTTAAGGCGTTTCCTGCATTTAAATATGCGGCACATTTGGTAGGACAAGGTATCGGCTGGGGAACGGTGGTCTCGGACTCCCTGAGGGATCAGCACTCCTGGAAAGACGCAAAAGCATCGGTGGTCCCTCTGCGAGACAACACGGCTCTTGAGCAGTTCGTTGGTCAGAATCCTCATTTTGACATCCATGATCCGGCTCGGTTTTGGTGGTGGATTTTCAAGATGGATTTTAATCGTTACATCACCAGGCTCGGCCGTTCCTTCTTGGTTCTCACTCCTGAGTCAGATGAAGGAGAGGAGAATGAGGCGGAAATGCCCTTTGAGGTGGAAGGTGCCGACTCGGGAGTCGGTTCGCCAAAAAACGCCCCTCTTGGTCCTACAGTGCCGGTTACTGCTGGCCTAGAGCAACCGACCGGTGAGGCGGTTGAGCGAGTTATCCAATCGCTTCAGGGAAATCCGGATGAGCGCTTCCAGGGGATTTCTACGATACTTGAATGGGTTGAAGCTTATCCACAGCCTCCTTCGGAAATCGTCTCAAGAGGGGATCATCTTGGGGGGTTACTCATTAGCAACACCCTCTATGATGATTCGCGAGAAGGTGCTCCTCCAGACAATTCTGCGCTTGCGTTGTTTACATCCATCGATGGGCCGACAGCGAGTGACGTGAGAGACCTTGCGGTCAAAACACTTGGCCTCGCCATTCAGCGGTGGTTCTCCTTCTTAGAACCCGCTATCTCTAGACAAGAAGCGAGGGTCCAGCGATATCTCTCGTGGATGCTTGATCAGTTAGATCCCAGCACGCAAGGAGCGAGGCTCCAGGCATATCTCTCGTGGATGCCTGATCAGTTAGATCCCAACAGGCCTCGACAAGGAGCGAAACTTTTTGTTCATGACCTATCCCTAAAGGACAATCCCCTACTCAAATCGTTTGCCATACCCGGTATTCGCGTTTCGGATACTTCTTGGATGGGACATGCCGTAACGGAAGTGGTGTTGCCGGCCTTCAGTCACTGGGGAAGATTAAAGGATCTTTTGGGAGAGCTGGGGATTAACCCGGACCGAACGGCACTCCAGTTAACCAGCAGCGCATGGTTAGATGATCGGGTCAAATGGGGGACAGCCCTCATTCTCCTGGCCAGAGGCAATCTTGCTCTCTGGCGCTCATCGGACGTCCAAGCTACCGATTCATACGTGCCAGAGATTATAGGCCCGATTGTTGGAGGGGGCCGAGGGGGACCTCTTGATGAGAAACGGACCGATCGGCTTATAGGGGATCTCGCGCATCCTGAGGAACTAGAAGCGTTCTTTCTTCTGGACTGGGCTCAAGAACAACTCCAAAGGCAGGAGAAAGGGGAAATGCTTTCTCCTGCTGAGAGCTATGCTGCTGGTGCCTATGAGCGGCTTTCCGGAGCTCTCCAGCAGCTTGCAGAGAACAACCAGATCTCTTTTGAGCAAGTCATAGCTTTTATTGATGAACGAATCCAGCATAGAGAACCTCCGTTGAGAGATCAGGACATGGAAGCTCTCCGGGATCTGTTTCAAGGGGGAGAAGTTCCTGTCCTGGTTGCTTTGAATTTTTCGTGGCGGCTTCCTTTGGATCGGCCGAATGTTTCTGGTCGTTACGAGCCGGGCGCGCAGACCAATGCGAAGGTTTGGGCAGGACTTCTTGCTCTTGAAGCAGGGAAGTGGCTTTATCCTGATTTGCAAAAACGAGCTGCTAGAGAGCTTGAAGAAGCTCTTCGGGATCTTCGTCGGGCCTTTATCTTGCCTTCAACCGCCGCTGGCCTGGAGGAGGATAGCAAAAAATGGATTCAGGGATTGGGCATCTGGTCTAAGGCTTTGGAGCCTGGACAATTGGCAGGGTTGGAGGCAGGGAATCCGGTGGTTGCTCAGGTGCGAGAGGTACCCACCGTCGTCCGGTTGACAAGCATTTCCCTCTGGGGTGGGCTCTCCGCCGAGGTTCCTCGAACCCGATGGGTGATGGCACAACAGGGTGTTCTACCAGATCAAACCCTGGCGGGTCTTGAAGAGCTATTTGGAGCAGTTGAGCGACTGCCTCGTATCTTGGACGCCCAAGGAATCGCCACCTTGGCTACACGGCTCCGCGAAGTAGACCCCCAAGGGCCAAAGGCCCTGCTTATCCTCGATTCCTCTACGGCTGAGCAACTCAAAGGTGGCTTAGAAGAATTCGACCCCGGATGGCAGTTGCCAGCCGTGATTCTCGGTGTCCCTGCAGGGTTAGAGGCAAGCACCGATCCTGCTGCCATGTTAAGCTTTCTCCTTACTCTCTTGGCTGGGAAAGACCCCATCCCAGGCCGGCACATGGCCGGACTGGAAGCCACCTTCACTCCGCAATCCAAGCGCCAGGCACTCTTTCTCACAACAGGCACATAAGGCCCCTTCTACCACCGGGGCCGATCCGGATCTTGAGCTTAAAAGTTTTTTGTATTGTCCAGTCCGGGCAGGCGGCTAGGACTCGAACTTTATGGCTTCGGCAAGGCGGTGGAGGGGAACCTTCGTGTGAGGGCGGACGTGGCGGATCAGATCGGTATCCTCCGTAACGAGGGGACATCGTAGCCGCTCTGCCAAGACGAGGTAACAGGCGTCGTAGGCGCTGATCCGGTGGCGTAGGCCAAGACGAAGGGAATCTTGGAAAAGAAGTTGTGTCGGGATGGCTTGAAGAGCCAAAGCAGCCAAGGCTCGGAGGGAAGCCTGTGCATCCCGGGCTGCGTAGTGATAGCGGCTTACATACTTCCAGACGGTGTTGGCGCACTCAACGTACAGCAGATCCGGAGCGTAGAGAAGAATCGGATCTGGATCTGCTAGGTGACCGAAGAATATTCGCGCGTATTCCGTCCCCGGTTCGTCTACCAACAACTTCAGTAGGGCACTGGCATCAACGACAAAGGAGCCACTCACCGCTGTCGGTCAGCTCTGAGCAGTTCAAGACTGGAAGGGATTGCTGACCGAGAAGGCTTGAGACGCCAACGATCAAGTGCTGTTAAGACCTTTTCCTGGGACTTCGACCATTTGCTTAACTCCCGTTCAAGGAGTACCACTACCTCAGCGCTTAAGGAACGCCGTTCTTGAGTAGCCAGCTTGGCGAGCCGATGATACAGGGGTTCTGGGAATCGCCGAATGTGAAGGGTTGCCATATCATTCCTCCTGATAGAATCAAGTGTACACCAAGTGGTTGCAAAATGCAACCCATATCGACGGCCACGCACTTCCCCCTTGGCAGGCGGCGTCAAATCGTATATATTTGATTTCTGCTCGGGACATGAACCGAAAGGGGCGCGATCAACGTGGCCAAGTTTATTGGAAGTCTGCCCGCAGAGTGCGTTTTCCTAATCTGAAGCCTACCTTGAGGACGATTTCCATCCGGCTTCCAGAGCATTTGATCGGAGACCTCGCTCCGGCACTATCTCGCATTCATGTCTCCTTGACAGGGAGGTGTATCATCAGGTACATTTGTATCGTGGGGCATATACAACCTAGGGAAAGCGACCTTGGAGCTTTTTAAAGTCCCCCTGGAATTCGAATGGGATAGCGGCAACAGGGACAAGAACCTCCTCAAGCATCGGGTGACGAATACCGAGTGCGAGGAGGTGTTCTTCGATCCCCATAAACGCGTGCTTAAAGAAACGCTCCACGCGGGGCCTTCGAGGCAGGAAAAGCGTTACATCGTCATTGGGAAGACCAAAGAAGAAAGGGCACTCTACGTGGTGTTCACCTTCCGGAGAAGCAAGGTCCGAGTGATTTCTGCTCGGGACATAAACCGGAAAGAACGAGGGCTGTTGCCATGAAGAAGCGCTTGAGTGTTCCAAAATTCAAGAACGAGGATGAAGAGCGTGAGTTTTGGGCCAACATCGACTTGGCGGATTACTTTGAGGCCAAGGATTTCGTGCCAGTCTCTTTTCCAAATCTCAAGCCTTCCTCCAGAGCCATCTCCATCCGGCTGTCTGAAGCGATGCTGATGCGCCTGAAGGAGCAGGCCAACGAGCTGCGCGTGCCTTATCAGGCACTCATCAAGCAGTACATCGCCCAGGGATTGGCCCACGCTGCCTAACCCCAATCCTCCATAATATGCCTGAGCGGTTTTATCTGACGACCCCTTTGTACTATGTGAACGCCAAACCCCACATCGGGCATGCCTACACGACGATCGTGGCCGATTGCTTGGCCCGGTTTCATCGGCAGCGAGGAAAGGAGGTTTTCCTTTTAACCGGCACCGACGAGTATGGGGAGAAAATCGCTCAGGCAGCCCAGGCGCAGGGGCTTTCTCCCCAGGCTTTTGCCGATCAGACCTCTCAGACCTTTCGGAATCTCTGGAAGAGCTTGAACGTCTCTTATGATCACTTCATTCGAACCACCGATCCAGAGCACATTCGAATTGTCCAACAGGTCTTGAGTCAATTGCACGAAAAGGGGGTCTTGACCCAGGGGACCTACACCTTCTGGTACTGTGTCTCCTGCGAGACCAGATGGACCTTGTCCGATTTTGCCGATCCGAATAAGCGGGCGTGCCCCACCTGCCAACGTCCGGTGGAGGAGGTTACCGAGGAGGATTTCTTCCTGAACCTGGAGGCTCACCGGGGTTGGCTCAAAAATCATATCCTTAAATATCCCGGCTTCATCGAGCCAGAGTCCAGGCGCAATGAGGTCTTAAGTCTCCTCGAGAAGGAACTGCCGGAACTGTGTGTGACTCGGCCCAAGGCCCGGGTGCCGTGGGGAATTCCGGTCCCCTTTAGCCAAGATCATGTGACCTACGTCTGGTTCGATGCCCTTTTAAACTACATCAGTGCGTTGGGCTGGCCCGATGGAGAAAAATTCAAAAAGTTTTGGGATGAGACCGGCGCCGTTCATCTGATTGGCAAAGACATCCTCCGGCATCACGCCCTTTACTGGCCGATCATCCTTCGTGCCTTGGGGCTGAACCCTCCCAAAATGATCTTTGCCCATGGCTGGTGGTTGATCAAGGGAGAGAAGATGTCCAAGTCCAAGGGGAACATCGTGGACCCGGAGGCGGTGGTGGCCACCGCCCGCGCGCTCAAGTACCACGGCGGCGTGCCGATGGCCTCGGTGGACCGGGAAGACCTGCCGGCCATCAAGGCCGGGATGGCGAACCTCGAGAAGCACGTGGAGGACATCCGGCTCTTCGGCGTCCCGCTCGTGGTCGCGCTGAACCGCT
>OBEQ010716764.1_pt1 | contig 26331 bp, 18 predicted proteins | sample 1670901 | NCBI WGS metagenome assembly OBEQ01 (sample SAMEA104232315, study PRJEB22302) | groundwater metagenome | biome: forest; feature: aquifer; material: groundwater | place: USA | collected 2011-08-07 | depth 5.4 m | reverse complement strand
GCCGGCGGGTGCCCCCGGTGTGTTCGACCCCGACGGCCCGCCCCCGGGCGGCCCGTGCGTGCTCGAGCCGCAGGCAGGCACGCTGTTCCCGCGCGACTGGCTGCGCCCGCGCTTCTCCTTCACGCCCGCGGGCAACCAGAACCTGTTCGAGATCCGCGTGCACGCGCAGCACGAGCACCACGATCTGGTCGTCTACACCAGCGAGACCAGCTGGACCATGCCCAAGCTCATGTGGACCCAGCTCAACCTCCACGTTCTCGGCCAGGAGGTGACCGTCTCGGTGCGCGGCGCGCACTACAACGGCAGCGGCCTCGACGCGCCGGCGGCGGCGAGCCAGGCGGGCAGCTTCACCATCGCGCCGGTGCCGGCGAGCGGCACCATCGCCTACTGGACCACGGGCGGAGGCAGCTCGGTCGCCTTCAAGGGCTTCCGCGTGGGCGACGAGACCGTGCAGCAGATCCTGACCCCCAACCAGGCCAACGCCGGCTGCGTCGGCTGCCACACCTCGACGCCCGACGGCAAGTTCGTCGCCTTCTCGTCCACGGTCGACCCGGGCGACGGCGGCAACGCGAAAGTCGACCTGCGCAGCGTGGATGGCATGGCGGCGCAGCCGACCTACGCCACGTCCTCGGCCATGCAGCTGCTCGCGCGCACCTCGCAGCAGGCGCCCGCCTTCTCGCCCGGGCACTGGAACGACAGCGAGAAGATCGCGCTCAGCATGTACGACATCGACGGCTACACGCAGATCGCCTGGACCAACCTGGCGGCCAGCTCGTCGGGGCAGGGCGTCGGCTGGGGCCTGCTCGCCCGCCAGGGTGACGGCCGCAGCGCGGCCGCGGTCGCCTTCAGCCACAGCGGCGACCTGGTGGCGTACTCATCGAGCGACTCCGTGGGCAGCGGCGTGAACCTGGGCGCCGACCGGGGCGGCGATCTGTACACCGTGCCGTTCAGCGGCGGCGCGGGTGGCACCGCCACACCGGTGGCGGGCGCCAGCAACCCCAGCTACAGCGAGCACTACGCCGCCTTCTCCGCCGACGACGTGCTGCTCGCCTTCATCCGCGTGCCCTCGTCGATGTCCACCTACGACAACGCCGTCGCGGAGGTGTTCGTGGTGCCCACCGCGGGCGGGACCGCCACGCGCGTCGCCGCCAACGACCCACCCACCTGCAGCGGCGCGATCAGCCCCGGCATCACCAACAGCTGGCCCAAGTGGTCGCCCGAGACCGGCTCGAGCGCAGGCAGCCGCTACTACTGGCTCACCTTCTCGTCGCGCCGTTCGCCCTCGCGCACGCCGCAGCTCTACATCACCGGCGTCACCGTCGACGAGCTGGGTAGCATCAAGACTTACCCGGCCATCTACCTGTGGAATCAGCCCGAGGACGAGAGCAACCACACGCCCGCGTGGGACAATTTCGACATCGTGATCAACTGAGTGGCTGCCACGATCTGTCCGGATCCGCCCGCGAAGTGCCCCGGCAGCCGGTCGAATCGACCCGAATCCCCAGCAAAACCGCGTGCGCCGGCCCAGGATCGCTTCGGCGAGGTGGTGTTTCGCCATGGATAATGGCAGCCTGGCCGACCTGACAACTTTCTACGCCCGCCGGGCAGCGTTCGGCCTCCGCACATGGGACACTAGATCGTTGGACGGGTTTTTCGGTCCATCAGCAAACAGCGTGGTTTGAAGGTAAGGGGAAAATCAGATGAAAACGGGTACGGTCAAGTTCTTCAATACGGCTAAGGGTTTCGGCTTCATCACTCCAGACGAGGGCGGCAAGGACGTCTTCGTCCATGCGAACGATCTCGGCGGGGCCGTCATCCAGGAGGGCTCGAAGGTCGAGTTCGACGTGGTCCAGGGCAAGAAGGGTCCCCAGGCCAGCGGCGTCAAGGTCGTCTAACTTCGGGCAGCCGCCCGATCCGTCGCGGTTCCGGTTGACGGGCTGACGACGGTCCGGGACGGGCAGAAACCAGTGGTTTCGTCCGTCCGCACCAGGTTCGATTCCAAGTTCCACAAAAGAGCTTTCCGCGCGCAACACGTGGGCTGCACACGCAACCCGTGTTCCGCGAGGGGAAGTCGCGCGCGCTGGCGGCCAGGTTGGTGACCGGCGCGGCAAGTCGCCTCGTCGGTGCGGCGCTCTGCCAGTTGCGGCGCCAGGCGCAGGTCGGCACGTTGATCGGCGATGACCACCTGCCGACATCACCTGCCCGGATTCCGACCCACGTGCCTGGGTATCGGCGCGATCTTCGTGCTGCTCGCCGCCGGTGAGCTGGTACGCGGCGTTCCCGACAGCATGGCGGGTTTCGGCGTGCCCGACGCCGTGCTGACCGCGCCGCACTACCAGGACGCCATGGTCTGGGTCTTCGTGCACATGCTGGTGCTCGGCCTGATCATCGGCGTGGTCGGCCATGTTGCCGAGGGCACACGCACGCGCATGGCGTTCGCGCGCCTCATGCTCGGGTGCATCGGCATCTTCACCGTGCTCGACGTGCGCAGCTCCGATTCGTTCCTCGGCAATGGTCTCTACGCCGGCGCGCGCTCGCTCGTGCCACCGGTGATCGATCTGGTCGTGCTGCTGCTCTTCGCTCACCTCTCGTGGTGCAGGAGCGCCAGCATGCAGCCGCACGACTGAGCACGTCGCTTTTCCAGCGTGTTCCGCGCGCTTGAACGACGTTCATGGCGAATGAACGCCTTCCGACCCGAGGAGGCACACGACCCATGAACCGACTGCTCACTGCATATGCCATCGCACTGGTGCTGCCCGCGTGCGCGGGAGAAAGCAACGACGCGTCCAGCACGAACGAGGAGAGCGCGAACCTGGTCGCCGCGGTCGAGCCCGAGCTGGGCCGCCGCGTCGAGTTCTACGAGCCGCAGCCCGGCGTCATGTGGATCTCCCAGACCGGGACGGACAGCCAGGCGCCCCTCGGCCTGCAGGCCGAGGAGGGCACCGCCGCGTCGATGGTCGACATCTACAAGCGGCTCGCGCCCGGGCAGGAAGTGCCGCGTGCGCTGGTCGAGGCGCAGGCACGCGTGCAGCAGCGCGACGCCATCCTGCAGGCCCTGCAGCCGAGCTCGGCCACGAGCTCGATCTCGTCGGGCGGCGGCTCGGCCACGGGTCCTTCGGATGCGCCCGACAACGTGGACTCGCAGGTGCTGGGCCTGCTGGCCTTCTCGGACACCGACTTCGTGAACGGGTATTCCACGTACCCGTTCTGCCCCACGAGCGGATCCCTCAATGCCTACAACTGGTGCCTGACCAACTGGTGGGGCGGAGCCTGGTACCAGTCCAACGCCACCGACATGACCTGGGCGACGGTCTACGCCGACATCGGCAACATCAAGTTCAACGTCAGCACCGGCCGCGGCGGGGGGCAGTGGACCGTCGATCAGGGCTACTGGCGCCAGTGGTACAGCGGCTACTCCACCTGCGGGCTGTGGAACTGGTGCGATTTCTACGCCCGTTACGACATCACCGAGGCCGCCGGCGATCGCTTCCACTTCGGCGGGTCGTTCAGGCATCGCGACTGATCTGCGACGGATCCGCCCGGAACCCGCCAGGTAGTTGCCACCTACTCCATCCACTCAGAGAAGACACCATGACCAAGACTGCTATTGCTCTCGTCGTCCTGGCCGGCCTGGCGCTGGCGCCGCGCGTGGCCAGCGCGGCCGGTCCCTCGTTCACCCTCGACGAGGTCGCGTTCACGGCGGACGCCGCCTGGGCGGACGCCGACCGCGACCACCTCAGGGATGCGGTCGAGTTCCAGCTCGCCGATCACTTCAAGCCATTCATTCGCTTCGACAGCTCGGAGGGTGCGCGGCGCGGCGACGAGCCGGTCACCCTGTTCCAGGCCCGTCCCATCGGCTGCATCGGCGGCGGCACGATGAATGGCAGCAACTGCGGCGCGCCCTGGCGCATCCAGATCAAGTACGCCTTGCTGTTCCAGCGCGACGGCGGCTATGGCCCCTCGTCGGATTGCGGTGATTCACACAATGGCGACAACGAGGACGCCGCGCTGGTGCTGGTGTCGTACGACGCGCGCACCTGGTCGATCGAGTCGTTCACGACGGGCATCTTCGGCCCGACCTTGAACGTCGGCTGGTACCAGGAGAGTCATCCCATCATGTTCATGTCGGGCCACAAGCACCACACCTACCTCAACACCGCCTACGACGGGTCCGACTCGCCCTACAGCAACTGGGGCTGCAACGACGACGTCAACGGCCTGGGGCCGCAGATCCTGCCCACACTGGTCGCGCCCGACGGCCGCTACGCCAACGTGGGCGAGCCCGAGTCGCACCCGGCGCCCTTCATCAACGACCTGGCCATGTACGCCTACCCGGGCGAGAACGCGTGGAGCTGGGCCAGCTTCGGCGGTGGCCTGGAGCGCAGCTCGGAGACCTCCAGCCTGGCCGCGATGTGGATGCGCACCCCGCTGCAGCTCGGCGCCGAGATACGCAAGTTCGGCCTGCGCTACGACGCCGTGTTCAACCCGCTGGGTGTGCCCGAGTACGTCATGACCGGCTGGCGCTATGGCGATTTCACGTCGTTCTACTGGAACACGGCCTACAACCAGGGATTCCGCATCTACTCCATCAAGAATCACATCTTCAATGGCGAGTTCCTCTACGACGTGGTGCTGCGCCCGTCGAGCGAGCCCAGCGAGATCTGGGTGGCCGGCTGGAGCCACGCCGACTTCGATTCATATAACCAGTACCTGTTCTCGCAGGGATGGCGTCTGTACTCGCTGCAGACGGTGGTGATGGGCGGAGCGCTGCACCACACCGCGGTCTGGCATCCGGGCGGTGGGGCCGAATGGTGGATGGCCGGGATCGACTACAACACCTTCTGGAACCAGGCCAATTCCATGTTCAACCAGGGCTACCGGCTCGACTCCTACCAGACCTACGCGCTGAACGGGCAGCTGGCCGTGACCGCGGTCTGGCATCCCGGCCAGAACGGCGAGTACTGGGTCGCCGGCTGGTCGGAGGCCGACTTCAAGGCCGAGGATACCTACTTCAGGTCGTTCGGCTGGGGCCTCAAGACCTTCAACACCTTCTACCTGAATGGCCAGCTGCTCTACTCGGGATTGTGGCAGCCGGGCTATGCGGCGCAGGCCTGGGGTGCCACGGACTACGCGACCTTCAATACCACGTTCCAGAACAACCACTTGCCCGGTGGCACGATGGTGGTGCAGTCACTGTCGTCGCCCAACTGAGGCAGCGCGGGCGGCGCGGAGTCAGAGCGAGCTCTTGATCGTACCCAGCAGCGACTGCGTGCTCGCCGAGCTCACGTCGCCCGCCAGCTCCCAGATCATGACGCCGCCGTACTGACGGGCGAGCTCGGTCTTGGCCTTCATGGTGGCCACGCCGTTGTAGGAGAAGCGGGCGCCCTCGCGGTCGATCCAGTCGCTCTGCGATGCGTCGGGGAAGCGGGCCAGGATGTCCTTGTACAGCACGTAGACGCTGCCCTGACCATTGCCGCAGTTGCCCCAGCAATAGCCATAGAAGGGCACGCCCAGCACGATCCGGTCGCGCGCCACGCCGCGGGCCAGGTAGAAATCCATCGCGTCGACCGCCTGCTGGTAGCTCGAGTGCTCGCCCGCGCCCGTCCATGTGCCGGCGTTGTCGTACGACATCACGGTGATGAAATCGAACGAGCGCAGCGTCGCATCCGACATGCCGTCCTGCATCCACGGGGCCACCGCGGCGGTGATGGGCAGGCCGAGCGGGGCCGCCCTGGCCTTCAACCTGGCGATGAAGTTATCGTAGGCGGCGCCCATGCGGCCGGGCGCCTCGACGTCCACGTCGACGCCGTCCATGTGGTGCGCTTGCACGTAGCCGATGATCTTGTCGACGAAGTCGTCGACCTGGCCGGGCTGGTAGTGCGGGGCGATGCGCCCGTCGCCGCCACCGCCGCACAGCGATGGGAACACCTTCACGCCATGGGCGTGGGCCGCGGTCACCAGGGCGTTGACCTGGTCGTCGGGTGCGAGCTGCAGGTTGCCATTGTCGTCGCCGAGCGCGAAGGCCAGGTTGATCTGGGTCAGCTTGGAGAAGTCGAGGCGTGTGCTCCAGTCGCTGTAGCTGCCGTACCAGTTGGGCAAGTAGCCCACGACGCGTGCGCCGGTCGCGGGCGGCGGTGGATCGGTGTCGCCGGGCGCCTTGCCGAGCAGGACGAAGTGCTCCCACGTCCCGGCCTGGGTGGCCGTGGCCGTGACCGCGCCGCCGCCGCCGTCCTGGGCGCTCACGTATGTGCGCATCAGCCTGGTGCGCAGGGCCACGGTGTCGCCGATGGCCACGTCGCCCGCGCCCGCGCCCGTGATGCGGACGATCTCGAACCCGCTGGCCTCGCTCGTCTCGCTGCTGGTGGCGTCCACGACTCCGCCGCCGCCGTTCACCGCCTGCAGGTACGAGGCCTGGTTGAACGCGCGCAGGCGGATGGCGTCGCCGCTGACCAGCTGGCCGCCGTTCTCGTCGATGAGCTGGAAGGTCTCCCACTCGCGCGGCGCCGGCGCGGCCGCGTTGACGCTGCCTCCGCCGGCGTTCATGGCCGAGAGATAAGTGCCGCTCATCTCGGTGCGCAGGTTGACCGTCCAGATCGTCGGCGTGTGGCCCGGGTCGTCGGGAGCCGCGTCGGTGGTGGCGGGGAGTCCGGAGTCGACCGTACCTGCGGGTGGTGGCGGGATATCCAGGCTGCAGCCGACGGCCGCAGCGATGGGCAGGAGCACGAGGGAGGTGCCGAGTGCGAACCGCATCAAGACGCTCCTTGGCTGAATGTGCCTAACGACATTAGCCAACGCGCCACTGGAAGTTGTTTCAGATCGTGAAATCGACATGGCAAAGATCCGGAGTGGACGTGATGGCGCGTGCTCCGGCGCAGGCGCCCGGCTTCGCTCAGGCCGGCGTGTGCGCCGCCTGCGTGACCTCGTCGGTGCGCACGCTGAAGCGCTGCAGCGTGTTGGGCCCGAAGGTGGTGCTGATGGCCACGTCGGCGGCGTCGCGGCCGCGCGCGAGCAGGACGCGACCGATGCGCGGCACGTTGTTGCGCGCGTCGAAGGTGTGCCACTGGCCGCCCAGGAAGGCCTCGAACCAGCCGGCGAAGTCCATGGGGCTGTACGGCGGGGGCACGCCGAAATCACCGAGGTACCCGGTGCAGTAGCGCGCGGGGATGTTCATGGCCCGGCAGAGCGCGATGGCCAGGTGGGCATAGTCGCGGCACACGCCGCGGCGATCGACGAACACTTCCCACGCCGTCTTGGTCGGGCTGGCGAACTCGTAGCCGAACGTGATGTGGTGGTGGACGAAGTCGCAGATCGCCTGCACGCGGCCCCATCCCGGCGGGGACTGCGAGAACAGGTTCCACGCGGTCTCCGACAGCTTGTCGGTCTCGCAGTAGCGGCTGTTGAGCAGAAAGACCAGCGTCTCCTCGGGCAGCGCATCGACGGCGTGCTGCTCGGCCGCCGGCACCGGCGTCTCGGTCAGGCCGCTGTCGTGGACGACCGCCTCGGAGGAGATGCGGAACTCGCCCGTCGGCGCGACCAGCCGGCTGCACCAGTTGCCGAAGCCATCGCGATACGCGCGCACCGGCACCGACGGGTACGTGACCATGTGATCGGGCCGGACCAGATCTGACGCGCGCGAGTAGTGAATGCTCAGCGTCAGGATCATGGGTGTGGGTTGTGGCAACAGGTAGTCCAGCTCGTACCCGACGGCGATCAGCATGCGCGCAGTGTGCGCGTACCCGTCGGGCGTGGACAGCGGAATGGTCTCGCGCCGAAGGCCGTAATCATCCCGACACCAGGGCGTTACATGGGCCGCCGCAGGTGACAAGATTCGCTCATGTGGTACGAGGCGCGGATCCGTGTAGTCCTGGTGCTGGTCGCCGCCGCCGCGTCGGCCTGCGCCACTCCTTATGGCGCGAAGGGCACGGCCGGGGACGGGGTCGAGAGTCGCTACATCGACGACGGTTACTACTACATCGAGGTGGTGGTGAACCGCGCGACGGCGGAAGGGCAGGCCGAGGAATACTTTCAGCGTCGCGCCGAGGAGGTCTGCAAGGGCGATGGGTTCAGCGACTGGGAGACCGTGGAGACCTCGACCGAGGATGTGGCCCATCCCACGATGGTCTCGAATGGCAAGGGTGGCTTCACCACGCAGCCGGGCTCGTTCTTCAAGCTCAGCGGGCATGTGCGCTGCTTGAATCCGGCCACCGAGCTGACGTCGAGCGCACCTGCCGCGCCGGCAAGCAAGCCGGCGGGAACCGTGTTCAACAAGCTGGATCGCGATGCCGGCCTGCGCTTCCGCGGCATCGCCGACATGTACTTCGAGGCCGACGACGAGCGCGCGCTCCCCATCTGGCTCGACGTCGTCAGCATCACCGCGGACGCGGGCAAGATCGTCCCGGTCGAGGAACGCCAGGTCGTCTTCGTCTTCGAATGGCGACCGGAGCTGGCTGCCGACGCCGCCTGCGACGAGCTCGTCCTGCTCCTGGGCGAGGATCGCGTGCGCGCAAAGCTCGAGCGCGACGGTCGCAAGGCGATGGCCACGCTGTCACTCGCCGACTTCCGCCGTGCCGCGCGTGCCTCCGAGCTCGAGGGCCGCGTGTGCGGCCAGAAGCTCGTCGTCCTCCCCGAGCAACAGAAGCAGCTGCGCCTGCTCGCCGAGCTGCTGTCCGCGGACGAGACCAACCAGCCATGAAGGTGGCACGTGGAGAACGTGCTCCTCGATGGGCATGATCGCCTCGTCGCCGCGCTCGCCGAGGGCCTCACTCGCCGTCGCCGAACTGATGCGTCGCACGATCTCGCTGTGTGAATTTCATGCAGCGCTCACCGAAAGTCGCACCCCGGCCGGAAGAGACCGGCCGGGGCGAGCGGAGCGGCTTACGCGTCCGATCCGGGGATGACGGGCGGCGTGTCGCCCGGCGATTCTCCGCGCGGCGTCGGCGCGCCGGTATCGTCCCCGGGCCAGTGCGGCGGCGGCGGCGGCGACTCCACCGGCCCGGGCGGCGGCGGCGGCGACACGATCGGTCCGGGCGGCGGTGCCCCGGCGCCGCACGCGCGCAGCCAGTTGATGCCCGGGTTGGCGGGCGCGGCCTCGACCTTGAAGACCAGCACGATCTCCTTGGCCTGGGGCCACGGGCTGCGGCCGGCGACCGCCAGATCACGCAGGTTCATGTCGAAGGACATGAAGGGCGACAGGCCGAGCGCGCTGTTGCCGACCAGGCGCGCGCTGGTGATCTGCTCCATCTGCGTGGGCATGCCCAGCAGCACCAGCGGCGTGGGCACCAGCCACGTGCCATTGATGATCTGGAACACCAGGTTCTCGAGCGCGGCGGGGAAATGCGCCGCTGCATCCAGCCAGACCTGCACGGTCTTGGTGCCGTTGGCCACGTTGAACGCGGTGATGCCCGGGGTGGCCACGTAGACCACCATGTCGCGGATCACCGGCACCGTCTGCGTGCACAAGAGCTCCCAGTCGGCGAGGCTCTGGCTGTACAGGTCCTCCGGCTGCACGACGAAGGTCGAGACCTTGGCCAGCTCGGTCGCGCCCGCGGGCAGCGTGCCGGTGATGGCGTCCCAGACCAGGTGCGTGCGCGTCGCGTCGACCGTGCGCAGCGCCGAGACGAAGGGCGGGCGCGGGTTACCGCCCACGGGCGGGAAGCTGGCGTCGGGGTTGGGGAACGACAGCGCGACGGTCTTGGTCGAGAGCGGCGTGGCGCGCGACTTGACCCGGTCCAGCTCGAGGCGGATCTTCCCCGTCGCGATGCGTGCCAGGTCGGCGTAGTGACCCACGGGCAGGGTCCAGTCGGCCTCGAGCAGGTTGCTGAGCGCCACCTGGGTCTCGTTGCTGTTGCCGCTGCTCGCGGGCGCGCGGATGGCGGCGAGCGCGTCGGCGTAGCGCAGCACCAGCACCGGGTAGAGGAACTCGTTGGTGAAGTCGACCAGCTGCCGCACGCCGTCGCGCATGGTCTCGGCGTCGAGGTTGCGCAGGATCAGCTCGGTGACCAGCTTGTGCAGGCGGCCGCGGTTGTTGGCGTCGACCAGCTCGTCCTCGTAGCCCGAGAACTCGAGCATCGAGGCGGCCATCTGGCGGCGGATGCCTTCCAGCTCGACCACGCGCTCGCGCCGCGCGACCTCCATGTTGACCCAGGTGTTGAACAGGCCCATGAACGGCGCCGGGTACTGGCTGGGGGTGCAGGCGTCGGCGACGGTGCCCGGGTCGGCATTGGGGTTGTCCTCCCTGACCGCGACCACGCACGCGGCGTGCAGCTCGTTCATCGACTCGATGCGCATGGTGGACAGCTCCGACGGGGTGATGCGGCCGCGGCCCACGTAGCGGGTCTCGGTCTCCTCGCGGAACTTGTTGAGCGTGCGCGCCATCGCGTGGCCGAAGGTGCGCGCCATGACGCCGACCGGGGTCAGCGTGGTGCCCGTGACGATCAGCGCCTGGTCACGGTCGTTGGTGCAGGTGGCCAAATTGATGTCGTTCACCACCAGGTACACGTCCACGTCGCTGGGTGCGATGAAGGCATTGTTGCCACTCTGCAGCACGCGCATGTCGACCACGCGCGCCATGTCGGTCACGCCGCGCGGCAGAGCCACCATCACCAGGCTGCCCACCGGCGCCTCGCGGATGGGCGTCATGGGATGACGCAGGCCCACCGACGCGTGCACGCTCATCCGGTTGTCCGAGCCGCTCGAGTTGCTGGTCGTGTCGGTGGAGTCGTCGCGCTTGCCGAAGTCGTAGATGCCGCAGTGCTCGGCGCTGATCTTGACCTCGGCGTCGAGGATGAAGTGCCAGCTGGCGCCGATGCTGCTCGACAGGCACCACTTGTTGCTCATGCCCTGGGTGGTGTACTTCGAGGTCGCGTCACTGTGGCCGATCGTTGCGGTCTTGAACTGGCCGTTGTCGACCACGACGCGCATGCCCTCGGGGCCGAAGCCGCCGCCCACGGTCACGGTCAGGGCGGGGCCGCCGGCGGGATTGGGCTGGCTGAGCGGGATCTGCTCGACCGCGCAGCTGGCCGACCACTGCCCGTCGACGCTCAGGTTGAGCACCTGCCCGGCCACGAGACCCCGGTACGGCACCGCGGACGTGGCCATGTGAAGGATGCTCGAGCGGCCGAAGTCGGGCACGAACACCGGCGCTCCGCGCACCGACAGCGGCGCGATGGGCGACGACGAGATGGTCTGCTTGGGGTCGGTCAGGGTGGCGGCGGTGTCCTGGAACTCCTTCATGAAGTCGGCGAAGCGCACGTCCTCGAGCTGGTTGACGCCGCGCAGGGTGTCGGCGTCGAAGCGCAGGTTCTGCATGGTCATGAGCAGCTCGTTCAGCTTGACGCGCAGCTTGTCCTCGTCGGCGCCGTTGGCCAGCTTGCCCAGGACCGCCTGCACGAGCGAGAGGTAGTCCTGGTTGTAGCGGGTGACGTCGATGGCGAGCTTGCCCACCTGGAGGTCGAAGTCGCGCAGGATGTCATCGACCTTCTCGTGGTAGATGCCGGTCGTGAGCGAGCGATCCGGGGTCACGCGGAAGAAGCCGGTGCGCGCGTACGACTCGGCGTGGTCGCGCGCGTCGCGCAGCAGGCCAGCCAGCTGGCGCACCGGCTGGGGCGGATTGGCGTCGCTCATGAGCACGTCGAGGGCGGTGCGGCCGGCCGGGTTGCCGGCGGCCTCGAGGATGGCGCTGTCGAGGACGACGTGCTGATCGCGCAGGGCGCGGAAGACCAGCTGCCAGTCCTCGCCGACACGGACCAGGCCGCCGACGGTGCTGCGCAGCTCGTCGACATTGTGCACGTGCCCGATGAGCGACCACATCTCGCTGACCGCGGTCTTGACATGCCCGCCCTCGCAGGACGGGTACTTGAAGCGGCAGGCCAGGTCATGGAAGTCGGCCACGTCGGTGAGGCGGCGGCCGGCGCCGGCGAGCGCGTCGTTGACCACGTAGAGCAGGGGCGAGGTCTGAAGCGGCGGCGTGGCGCCCGCGGCCGTGCCGACCGGCTTGAACGCGGCGAGCAGGACCAGCCGGCCCACGCGCAGGTGGTGGTTGGAGACCTGCTCGATGGAGGCCGGGTCGGTCTCGTTGTAGGTCACGCCCGCGTAGGCCGTCGACCAGAACAGCTCGACGACGCGGCTGGACTGCAGCCACAGATCCTTGTGATTGCCGTTGTCGGCGAGCGAGCGCACCCGCTTGGCGGCGTCGTACCAGCTGCTCAGCTGGACCAGGCGATCCTGGAAGAACACGAGCAGGCGGCCGTCGAAGTTGGCGTCGTTGTCGCTGCCCTGCGCCGGCAGCGGGCGAACGATGGCCTTCTTGATCAGGTCGTCGAGCAGCGTGGTGACGAGCGTACGGTACTCGCCCGCGTGGCAGTTCGCGCTGGCGGGCACCTTGACCATCTCGTCGGCGAGGGGCTTGAGGCAGCGATCGATTAGCACCGCCGCCGAGGCGTTGGTGACCTGCGGGCCGATGAAGCGGCTGCACGCGCGCAGCAGCTTGTCCAGCTCGGCCGTGCCGCACGACGCCTCGGTGACGGGCGGCGTGATGGCGGCGACGCAGCTGGGTGCGATGGCCGGCTCGCTGCCGTAGAGCGCGAAGGCGGCGTTGATCTGGGCCGCGTCGAGGTCCTCGGCGTGGCGCTCGAGCAAGAGCTTGAGCTGGCGGATGAGCACGGTGCGCAGCTGCGCCCTGGCCGGGTCGGGCAGGCCGGCCGGCGGCGTGAGCAGCTTGCTGTTCATGAAGTTGAAGCGGTCCTTCCAGGTGAGGCTCGCCTCGGTCTGGTTCTCACCGGTGAGGCAGACGGCGCTGGCCGGGTCGACGAAGTTGTCGACGGGGTTGACCGAGGTCAGCTCCGCCAGGCTGATGCTGGCGCTGGAGTACCTGACGCCCGGCTTCATGCCGCACGAGCCGCGCGGATCGATGCAATCCTGCATGTGCTCGACTCTGCTGCATTCCGGGTGCAGGGGCCGACCGAACCAGTCGGGCTGGTCGAAGTCGGCGGCGCTGCAGTCATGCGCGGGGCTGGTGCCGCAGAACGGGCTCTTCATTTCGCGCCAGAGCGGCGGGTTGCTGAGGACGACCGTGCAGACCGGCTTGCTCGGACGCGCAGGAGAGGTCTCCCAGCTGCTGATGACCGCGTTGTGGGTCGGCCAGGAGGTCCAGATCTCGCGGTTCCAGATGTTCTGGCGCTTCTGATCGCAGCTCTCGTCGTTGCGCTGGAAGTACCACAGCCGGGCGTTGCAGGAACCCGGGCGGTCCGGGTCGCAGTCGCCGGTCTGCACCCAGGTGCCCCTGATGGTGATGTCCCATCGGTAGGGACGCGGGTCGTCGCTCTCGAAGCCGTGCTGCGGATGCCGGCAGCTATAGTAGTGACCGTTGCAGTGTCCGTACGTGATGTTCGGGGGCGAGGACGAGCAGGCGTTGGGACGCACGCACGGGTGGTTGAGCTCCTGCCACTGCCAGGGGCCCTCGCAGCGGCTATCGGGGCCGCCGTCCCCGACGAGGTCGCGGTCGGTGCATTCGGTCGGTAGCGGGGGCGGTGTCGCGGTGGCGGCTTGCTCTGACGCAGCCGTGGGTTCGGACGACGCCTCGTCGGGCGAGCCGCTGCAAGCAGCGAGTAGCGCGGCGAGGAGCCAGGGAGTGAGACTTCTCTTGGTCGGTAGTGGCAGCGTGCGCATCGTGGTTGCGCGTGCCAGGAGCAATGAATGTGCCGCACGCCAAGGGCAGCGAATGCGTGGCAGAGACGCCGCGGAACCTCGGTCCCGGTCCCGGGTCTCGGTCCCGGGACCGGGACTCATTGGGGCTGGAGGCGGTCCCAGAACTGGTTCAGGCCGATGGACAGCGGGATCAGCGGCGCGCGCGCGGTGTCGTGACGGTAGAGGTGTACTTCTCCGTCGGTGGTGCTGCAGTCGACGAAGAAGTAATCGCCGCCGCCGTCCACCGCGAAGGGGAAAAAATGGCCCGGGACCAGCCGGTGGTCGCGCACCAGATGCGCGTAGGTCTCGGTCGCCAGCAGCGCGTCACCGCGCGACAAGAGGGCGAGGAACTCGGTGACGACTGTGTCGACACGCGTGTCACTGTAGACGTAGGGCTCGGGATGCCGCCGTTGGAGCGGCGGTAGCAGATGGGCGTCTCGACGAAGGCCGTGCCGGTGTTGGCGAACAGGCGGAAGATGGCCTGCCGGGTGAGCAGCACGTCGGTCAGGCCGTCGTGGTTGGCGTCGACGAAGCGGAATTGCCATTCGTCCAGGCGGCTCTCGCCCACGCCCACCTCGGAGACCAGCTCCTGCTCGTGCGCGCGCGGCTCGAAGGCGAGGTCGCCCAGGCCGTGCCAGACCACGATGGTCGCGTCGGTGCGCGAGACCAGGTCGGGCAGGCCGTCGCCGTTCATGTCCTGCAGCCAGGTGGCGGCGGGAATGATCTGCGGCGCCTCCAGCACACCGTGGCGCGCGGCGCCGAAGCGGTAGTCCTGGCCCACGCTCTGGTTGGGCAGGATCTCGTAGCCGCCCGCGAACACGCGCACCAGGTCGGGGCGATGGTCGCGATCGAGGTCGGTGAGGTGGACGTTCTCACCCGGTGTGAAGTCGCCCTCCACGGTCTGGATCGAGTGCGCCGAACCGTCGCGGTCGCACACGATCAGGTCGCTGGTGTACCAGCTGGACTCGACGGTGAGCACCTGCGGCGCGCTGGCCTCGGGGGTCAGGCGCGCGAGCAGGCGCGGCGTGTTGTAGGTCCACGGATCGGGCCGGCAGCCCGGGTAGGCGTCGGGCCGGCGCGGCTCGTCGACGCGCACGAAGCCGGCGTCCTTGCGCAGGAACAGCGCCTGGTCGAAGGAGTGCTCGAGGTCGGGCCGGCCGTCGTCGTCGACGTAGCCGAAGCGGCGCAGCGGTGCGTGCTCGCTGGAGGCGAACACCTGGTCGATCGCGGCCAGGTAGAAGGCGCGCCCCCAGTCGTCGTGCTGGAAGGCGAGCTGGTAGCGCCAGCGCTCGACCCACGCGCCGGTCTGCGCGTGCAGCACCTGCGCCGACAGGCTGCGCACGCGGCGGTCGAGCACCAGTTCGCGCCCCGAGCGGAAGTCGCGGAAGGGCGTCTCGACCTGCTCGTAGGTGAGCTCGACGCGCGCCTGGAAGGCGTCGCCACGCCCGCCGTACTCGACGCGGGTCAGGAACGGCCGTCCCGACGCGTTCACCTGCCAGGTGAAGCGAGTGCGTGCGCCGACCACGTCGTCGGCCCAGCTGGCATACCAGGCGAACGTGCCGCCCGCGCCCGCGACGCGCTGCTGGAAGCCGATGCGCGTGCCGTCGGGCAGGTAGGCGATGGCGCCGTCGTCGGCGACCGCGACCCGCACCTTCGCCGATAGCCCGAGCGGGTAATAGAACCCGTCGTCGCCGCGCACCAGACGGCCCCACGGGCCTGTCCAGTCGTCGCTGCGCCAGTCGAGGCTGCCGCTCACGCGCGTGCGGGTGAGCGCGAGCGCGTTCGACCAGCCCAGGCCCCACTCCGAGATGCCCGACTCGGGCGAATAGGCGGGCACGATGCCCAGGTGCGGCGTGCCGCGCTCGCTGGGCAGCTGCATGGGCGCACCCAGGTTGAAGCTGCCCCGGCTCAGCTCGTCGGCGGCGAAGGCGGTGCCGGCGAAGTCACCCGCGACGGTGCCGCGCGTGGGCGCCTTGAGCGCGGGCGCCTGCACGCGCGCGTCGGGTCGATCGGCGTGCGCGATGCGCGCGCCTGCCCGACGAGGAAGAAGAACGAGACCAGCGCCAGCGTCAGGGACGCGGCACGTGAACGGATGGTCCTGGGCAGCATGGCTGGGGCAGCACGAGAGCAACGTCCGTGCCGGCGCCCGAGTGCGCGAGGCGGGTCACAAAGCCTCCGCTTCCGTCGGTCCCGGTCCCGGGACCGGGGCGGCGGACGCAACGTCGGCTCCCCGACGCGCGCACTCCCGTTCATACTGAGCTGGCCATGACCTTCGCCTGGCCGCAGGACCTGGTCCGCATTCCCGACGAGGAATGGACGCATGCCGACCTCGACACCCTGGCGCTCAAGTACGACACGGTCGAGAACCATGGCTGGTATCGCAACCTCGAGCCGACGCTCGACCAGCTGGCCGCGTACCTCGGCGACGGCATGTCGATGATCGACTACTCGGGCGGCACCGGCATCCTGCTCGACCGGCTGCTGCACCGCATCCCCGCGGCTCAGGTGGGCTACCTGCTGGTCGACTCATCGCCCAAGTTCTTGCGCCTGGCGCTGGAGAAGCTGGGGCGCGAGCCGCGCGTGGCCTTCCGGCTCATCCAGTTCCTCAAGAGCAAGAAGCGCCTGCAGCTCCTCGACGAGGTCTTGCCCGCGTCGCTGGTGGGCAGCTTCGACGCCATCGCGTCGACCAACGCGGTCCACCTCTACTACGACCTGGGCGACACGCTGCGCTCGTGGCATGGCGTGCTGCGTGCGGGCGGCCGCGCCTTCGTGCAGTCGGGCAACATCGCCAACCCCGACGCAGCGCCCGGCTCGTGGATCATCGACGCCACCGTCGAGCAGATCGATCTGACCGCGCGCACGCTGGTGGGCGAGCGGCCCGAATACGCGCGCTTCCGGGTCGGGCTCGACGAGCGCGAGCGCATGGACAAGTACGAGCAGCTGCGCGAGAAGTTCTTCCTGCCCGTGCGGCCGCTCGCGTACTACCTGGGTGAGCTGCGCGGCGCCGGCTTCGCCGTGCTCGACGTGGCCACGCGCGCGATCCAGGCCCAGGTCGCCGACTGGTACGAGTTCCTCGCCGCGTACCACGAAGGCGTCCTGGGCTGGGCCGGGGGCAGCCGGCGCGTCGACGGCGCCGATCCCGACGACGAGACGGTCGCGCTACGCCTGCGTCTCATGCGCGAGGCCCTCGATCGGATCTTCGCCGGCCGGCCCACGTTCGAGGCCAGCTGGACTTACATCACCTGCACCAGGTGACGCGGCGCGCCCGGCCTCACGGCCACAGCCGCGCCACCACCAGCGACGCGCTGCTGTCGGGGCCGGCCTGGCCGGAGACCACGATGCGCCCGTCGGCATCGATGGCCACGCCGTAGGGGCCTGACTGGTTGCCGCCCGTGCCGGCGGCGAAGTCGATGTTGGCGACGCCGCCGCTGGCGAAGCTGGTGTCGGGCGCGCCCGTGGGCAGGAGGCGCACGACCGCGAACAGGTGCCCGGCCTGGAAGCCGACGTAGAGGATGCGGCCCTCGGCGTCGACGGCCATGGCGTTGGGCGAGCGGCTGTCGATGGCCAGCGTGGTGACGACCTTGCCGTTGCTGCCGAAGGTCAGATCCAGGCTGCCGTTGGGATTGTAGCGGGCGAGCGCGAGCACGGCCGTGGCGCCCGCGGGCGCGCTCGACCCGGCGGCGAGCAGCTTGCCGCTGGCGAGCTGCGCCAGACCCGAGAGCAGGTCGAAGCCGCCGAAGTCAGTGACGACCTCGCCGCTGCCGTTCCAGGCCATGTCGCGCGCGCTGCCCAAATAGCGCACGATCCAGAAGTTGGAATTCTTGCCGCCTCCGACCAGGATCTTGCCGTCGCTCTGGAGGATGGCGGCCTCGGCGGACGCACCCGCCTCGTTGATGGCGAAGCCGCTCTCGGGCTGGCCCTGGTCGCTGTAGCGGAAGATGTTCGCGGTGGTGCCTGCGCCATTGGCGCTGAACAGCGTGCCCACCGCGACCAGGCCGCTCGAGCCGTGCAGCAGCGTGTGCACCTCGCCGAAGCCCGGGCCGGGGTCGGAGGACACCGTGCCGCCGGCGGTGCCGAAGCTGGTGTCGAGGTTGCCCTGCGCGGTGTAGGCGAAGAGGGTGAAGTCGAGGTCGGGGATGTTGATGTCTCCGCCCCAGCCGCCCACCACCAGCTCGCCCGAGTCGAGACCGACGATGTGGATGCCGCCGCTCGAGTTGCCCACGCCGGTGGAGACCACGCCGGACTCGCCGAAAGTGGGGTCGGGTACGCCGGTCGCGCCGAGACGGACGGTCAGCGCCTGGCCGGTGCCGGTGGCGCCGGTGGCCACGATCTTGCCGTCGGGCTGCACGAACACGCCTCGTCCCACCGTCGATCCCGAGCCCACCTGGGTCTTGAACTTGCCCGCGCTGGCGAAGGACAGATCCAGCGTGCCGGCCGCGCCACCGACGAGCAGCTCGAGCGGCGCGTGCTCGCTGGTGGCACCGGCGCTACCGGTGATCTCGACCGCGAGCGGACCGGCCTGGACCGCCGAGGAGGAGGCGCTGAGCACGAGCTTGCCCGTGCTCGACGTGCCATCGATGACGAGCGGCGCGGCGGTGACCCCGGCGGGCAGGCCGGTCGGGCTGATGGTCACCGCGGGCGGGGTGGTCCCGGGGCGGGCGGGGGTGACGTCGACGGCGCCCGAGCCGCCCTGGCGGAGCAGCAGCCGCGCCGGCGCGAGCGACAGCGAGAAGGTGGCCCCGGGGGCACCGTCGGGGGAGACCGAGGCGTCGATGTCCTCCTGGGAAACGGCTCCGCAGGCAGAGAGCATGGAGCACGCCAACCCACCACCCACGACACACGCGAGACGGAGCATGGCGTCGAGTGTAATCTGGAAACGAAGATGATGCTGGGTGACGCCACGAAGGAGGGGAAGCTGGAGGGCGCGCAGACGGCGCAGGGGCTGGACGTGCTGCGCAGCAACGCCCGCCTGCGCGTGCTCGCCGAGGTGTCGCACGCCTTCGCCATGGTCGCCACCGACTACCCGTTGCTGCTCACGCGCATCGCCCGGACCACCGCCGATCTGGTCGGCGACGGCTGCATGGTGACGCTCCTCGGCGCGGACGGCGAGAGTCTCATCAACGCCGCCACGGCCCACCGGGACGCCGCGCTCGAGGCCGACTACTCCGCGTACCTCGAGAAGACGGGTGTCTCCAAGACCAGCAGCACTTCGGTGTCCGCGGTGGTCATCCGCACGGGCGAGCCCAAGCTGGTGACTGACATCCCGCCCGCCGCACTGGTGGCGCGCAGCGACGACGCGCTCAAGGGCATCGTCGCCCGGCTCAACGTGCACAGCTATGCCGTGGTGCCGATTCGCGCCCGCCAGCGCACCATTGGCAGTCTCTCACTCCTGCGCAGCGGCCCGGGCCGCGGCTACACCGCCGAGGATGTGGTCATGCTGCAGGACCTGGCCGATCGCGCCGGGCTGGCCATCGAGAATGCACGCCTTTACGACGACCTGGAGCGGCGCGTGCGCCAGCGCACCGCCGAGCTCGAGACCACCAACAAGGAGCTCGAGGCCTTCAGCTACTCGGTGGCGCACGACCTGCGCGCGCCGGTTCGCAGCATCGACGGCTTCACCCAGGTCTTGCTGGATGACTGCGCCGACCGCCTCACCTCCGACGAGAAGGACAACCTGCTGCGCGTGCGTGGGGCGGCCCGGCGCATGGGCCAGCTCATCGATGACCTGCTCAGCCTGTCGCGGGTGACGCGCGTGGAGCTGCGGCGCCAGCGTGTCGACCTGTCCGAGCTGGCCTGCACCATCCTGGCGCGGCTGCAAGCGGCGCAGCCGGAGCGCGCGGTCGACGTCATCGTCGAACCCGGTCTCGTCGCGCAGGCCGACCCTCGTCTGGCCGATATCGCCCTGACCAATCTGCTCGGCAATGCCTGGAAGTTCACCGCTCAGCGTGCGCGCGCTCGCATCGAATTCGCGGCCCGGGCGGGTGACGAGCCCGCGGTCTATTTCGTGCGCGACAACGGCGCCGGCTTCAATCCCGAGTACACCGGCAAGCTCTTCGGCGCCTTCCAGCGACTGCACACGGCCCACGAGTTCGAGGGCTCGGGCATCGGTCTGGCCATCGTGGACCGCATTGTCGAGCGGCATGGCGGGCGCATCTGGGGCGAAGGCGAGGTGGATCGAGGCGCCACGTTCTACTTCAGCTTCGAGCCGGGCTCCGTGGCGCCGTAGCGCCGTAGCGCCGTAGCGAGACACTCTGCCCGAGGCGCGAGAGCCCTACCAGAACTGATCAGGAAGCCAGGTCGTCCGACGTCCGGTCGCCTTCTTCGTCGGTGACGATGTCCGCCAGCCGGGCGCTGCCCATGTCAGCGAGCGCCGCACTGACCGCCTTCGCGACGTTCGTGGCGTTCGCGACGTCGGTCGCGACAGGAATCCTGCCCACGGCTCCGGCGTCTGCCTCCTTCGGCGAGGTCACGCCGAAGAGCCCTCGGTCTGCCCTCTGTTGCTTCTGCATGACAGTCCTCCTCTGCTCGTGCTCGTCTTGCTCATGCCGATGACGTGCAAGATCGGGGCGCGCTCGTGAGCGCATGCGCCGCATGTCCGCCCAGGTGACAGGGTGACAGTGGTCACTACCGGTCAAGACAGCCATGGGACTACTTTCCGCGTCAGGAGGCATTCCCATGACCCGCAAGACTCTTGTTCGCGTGCTGCTGGCCCTGTCCGTCGCCGGTGCTGTCGTCTTCTTCGCCTGGCCGAGCAAGCAGGTGCGCGCCGGCTACACGCAGTCGCAGCAGTGCTCGTGCTACGCCGTTGGCGCGGGCCAGGTCTGCGCCGGCTCGCTGCAGTGCTTTCGCGACTTGCCCGACTCGGGCGCCTTCGCGCGGTTTTCCCAGGAGTACCTCTACGGCCAGACGAACTTCGACTTCGCCGCCGTCTACAACAACACCTACTACACCTGCAGCGTGCGCGACTCGCAGAGGGCACAGCAGACTGCCAACGTGATCTCCGGCCTGACCCCGCGCGATAACTTCTGGGTCTACTGGGACGGCTCGGGCGAGTGCCAGGAAGTCTACGTCTACAAGTTCTCCGACTTCCTGCAGTAGGGCCATTCCGGCGGGGTCAACGTCTCGACTCCTGTGAGGTCGGACGCGTCGATTTCACGGTCGGCATTGGATCTCTTCAGTTGCCGCTCCCTTTTCCGGAGTGAGGCGATCCTGTCACCTCACCACGCCAACGTGCGCCTGCGCCGGCCGAGTCGGCGCAAGGAGCGAGGCGATGAGGCGAAATCTTGGTGCTGTGGCCGGCGTGCTGGTGGCTGGGTGGTTCGTGGTCGGCTGCGTGGGCGAGGACGGCGCCGCCGGGCCGCAGGGTCCAGCCGGGCCGGCAGGCCCGAACGGCAACGACGGAACCAACGGAACCAACGGAACGAGCGGAACGAACGGCAGCGACGGAACGAACGGAACGAACGGGACCAACGGCACCGACGGTGCGCTCGGCCCGCAAGGCCCGCAGGGCCCGCAGGGCCCGGGCACCCGCTGGCTGTCCTTCGCCGACGTCGGCTTCGCGCGCACGCACCTCGAGAAGCACCAAGTGCGCACCGCGGCGCTCGCCAACCTCGACGGCGAGCAGATCAGCATCGGCTACCAGCCGATCCTGCGCTCCAACCAGGATCCAGCGCGGCCCAACCGTGAGTGCGACCTGGTCAACAGCCCGGCCACCTGCGTGGGCACGCTGCTCACCTCCACCGGGCACGTGATGCACGACGACGGCGGCGAGCCCATGGTCTCGAACGCCAACGACTTCACCTCGCTGCTCGACGTCGCGGGCCACAAGTTCCTGGTCAACTCCTTCGAGTGGTACCCGTCGGCGATCTACGTGACCCGGCTGCATCAGGACCCCGTCTCGGGTGCGCTCGAGGCGGTGTCGAGCCACGCGGTCGACCTGGCCGATGTCGACGGTCTGTACCGCTCGTGCGCGGGCTCGATCACGCCCTGGAACACGCACATCTCCTCGGAGGAGGCGCAGGTCGACGCGCGCTCGGTGCAGGCCGCGACCACCTGGGCGCAGCTGGCGGCGACCAGCCGCTACGGCGAGATCAAGGCCATGGTGCGCTACCTGGGCCTCGACCTGACCGACGCGAACAGCGACGGCCTGCCCGACGTGGCCTTCGACAGCTTCAGCTCGCTCTACACGCCTTACTTCCACGGTTACAACGTCGAGGTCAGCGTCGACGCCAGCGGCGCGGCGGTGGCGACCAAGCACTACGCCATGGGCCGCCTGGGCATCGAGCTGGCCTATGTGATGCCCGACCAGAAGACCGCCTTCATCACCGACGACGTGGTCAACGGCGGCTTCTTCATGTACGCGGCCGACCAGGCGGGCGACCTGAGCGCGGGCACGCTCTACGCCCAGCGCGTCTACCAGACGACCACGCCGGGCGGTGCATTCCGCGCCGACATCGAGTGGATCAGCCTCGGTCACGCCAGCGACGCCGAGATCCGCGCCATGCTCCACCCGCACACCGGTGCGCGCACGACCTTCAACGACATCTTCGAGGTCGCGAACGCGAGCAGCGACGGCACCTGCCCGAGCGACTTCAAGGCCGTGCGCGCCACCGGCGAGGACGCGCAGGCGCTCGAGTGCCTGCGCCTCCGTCCCGGTCAGGAGCTGGCCGCCTCGCGCCTCGAGACGCGCCGCTACGCCAACTACCTGGGCGCGACCACCGAGCTGACCAAGGAGGAGGGCCTCACCTACGATCCCGACCTGCGCCGGCTCTACATCTCGCTCAGCGACGTGACCACGTCGATGGGCGCGCAGCCCGGCGGTGACAACCACATCGACGTGGGGGCCAACCGCTGCGGCGGCGTCTACGCCCTCGACCTGGGCGCCTGGTACGACGCCAGTGGCAACCTGGTCTCCGACTTCGCGCCGCTCAACTGGTACCCGCTCATCGTCGGCACGCAGATGACGTACCCGGCCACCAGCGTGTACGCCGGCAACACCTGCAGCGTCGGTGGCATCGCCAGCCCCGACAACCTGACCTACCTGCCCAAGTACGGCGTGCTGATGATCGGTGAGGACACCGGCCGGCACCAGAACGACGCGCTGTGGGCCTACCACATCGCCTCGGGTCGACTGACGCGCGTCATGACCACGCCCTACGGCTCGGAGGTCACCTCGCCCTACTGGCTGCCCGACTTCGGCGGCTTCGGCTACCTGCTCACCGCCGTGCAGCACCCGTACGGCGAGAGCGATCAGGCGCGCGCCGGGGATCCCGAGAGCACCGGAACCGCGAGCTGGATCGGCGTGCTGGGTCCGTTCCCCGCGCTCGACTAGCGGTCAGCGATGCAGCGCTCCGCCCTCGTCGTCCTCGTGCTCGTCCTTGCTGCCAGCGGCGCCGGCGCCGGCTGCCGTGAGCGCGAGCGTCGTCAGCCTGCCGCGGCCGTGGCCACGCCGCCGCTCGTCGAAGCGTCGGCGATCGCCGCGGACGCGCTGCCCGTGCAGCTCACGCCTTACATCCCGCCGCAGTGCTACACGCGCAGCCAGGACGCCCACGGCCGTGTGCACAACCCTTGCTTCACCTGCCACGTCGACGCGCTCGCGCCCAACTACATCGGCGACGGCGACCTGCAGCTCGGCTATGCCTTCGGGCCGCCCGCGCGCGTGAACCCGTGGACCAACCTGTTCGTCGATCGCAGCGCCGAGATCGCGGCCATCTCCGACGACACCATGCGGGCCTATGTGCGCCAGGACAACTACGCCGCCTCGGCGACCAGCCCGGGCCTGGTCGCGCGTCTGGCCACGCTGCCGCCGGCCTGGGACTCCGACGGCGACGGCCGCTGGAGCGGCTGGACGCCCGACGTGGCCTTCCGCTTCGACGACGCTGGCTTCGATCGCCGCGCCGACGGCGGCTACACCGGCTGGCGCGCCTACGCCTACTTCCCCCTGCCGGGCGCATTCTGGCCCACCAATGGCTCGTTCGGCGACGTGATGATTCGCTTGCCCGTGGCCTTTCGCGAGGACGCCGCGGGTCACCTCGATCGTCGCATCTACGCCACCAACCTGGCCATTCTCGAGGCCATGATCGCGCGCCGCGACGTGGCCATCGACGCCACCGACGAGCAGCTGGTGCATGTGGACCTCGACGGTGACGGCCGCCTCGGCCGCGCTCGCGTGGTGCGCTACCGCTGGAAGCCGGGCGTGGTCGACCTGACCTGGGCCGGTCGCGCGGGCGAGCTGCGCGCGCGCGGCGAGGTCCACCTGGCCGCCGGTCTCTTCCCCGAGGGCACCGAGCTGGCCCATTCGCTGCGCTACCTCGATGCCGACGGCGAGCACGTGCACATGGCGGCGCGCATGAAGGAGCTGCGCTACATGGTCAAGACGGCGTGGGTGAGCTACGGCACGCTCGAGTACCAGGCCTCGGCCGAGGGCCGCGAGAAGCAGCAGACGCCCGACAAGACCCGCGCCATGGTCGGCTCGAGCGAGCGCGGCATCGGCAACCGCGCCGGCTGGCGCCTGCAGGGCTTCATCGAGGACGCCCAGGGCGAGCTGCGGCCGCAGACGCTCGGCGAGCATGCCTTCTGCATCGGCTGCCACTCCGGCGTGGGTGCGACCGACGACAGCGTGTTCTCCTTCGGGCGCAAGCTGCCGGGCACGAGCTTCCGGCACGGCTGGTACCACGTTCTCCAGCGCGGCCTCGAAGGCGTGCCCGAGCCGCGCCGCGCCGACGGGCGCGGCGAGTACGCCTTCTACCTGGAGCAGAACGGCGCCGGCGACGACCTGCGCGCGAACCAGGAGGTGCGGGCGCGCTTCTTCGATGCGCAAGGCGTGCTGCGCCCCGACATGGCCGCGCGCCTGCGCCGCGACGTCTCGCTGCTGCTCGTGCCCGGCCCGGCGCGCGCGCTCGTGCTCGACAAGGCCTACCGGGTCATCGTCCTGGCACAGAGCTTCGCCAGCGGGCGCGACGCCACGGTGACGCCGGCCGCCAACGTCTACCGCGAGCTACCCGCGTCGGAGCAGAGCACGGGAGTGAAGCAGCCGGTCGCCGATCGCCGGCGCAAGACCCGGCGCGTCGACGCCTTCTGATCTCAGGGCGGCGGGAAGTGAATGATGGTGCCGCCATCCATTACCATGGCGGCTTCGCTGTCGCCGTCGCCCCCGCGCACCGAGCGCAGCTCGGTGTCGGAGAGGGTCCGGAGCGGCTCTACGCGTGACTTGCCGTCGGTCGTACGCTTCGACGCTTCGCGACGTGGCTGCTCGTGCTTCCTGGTTCCCATGGTGTCCTCCACATGAAGGTGTGGTCATCGGGCATGCAGGCACGGTGCCGCTCCGTCGAGGCCAGCGACGCCGTGCAAGCGACAGGAATCGCTGGCGTGCAAGAGGCGGAAGACCGTTCGTGTCGCCACCTGTGTCGACACCCGTGGCACTTGCAGCGAGCTCACCTGGCACTGAGCTTCACAAGCGGGCGAAGTAGACCAGCGCGACCACGGTTCCAGTGGTCAGCACCAGGGCGCGCAGCAGCGTGGGCGACAGCCGTCCGGCCAGCCGGCCGCCCAGCGTGCCACCGACGAGCGCACCCACCGCCATGACCAGCGCCGCCGACCATACGACGCGGTGGCTGAACAGGAAGAACAGCGCCGCCACCACGTTGACCACGAAGGCGAACGCCTGCTTGAGCGCGTTGAGCCGGGTCAGCGAGTCCTTCACCACCACGCCCAGGAGCGCCAGCACCATGACGCTCAGCCCGGCGCCGAAGTAGCCGCCGTAGACCGCCGCGAGCGTGATCAGGGGCAGGCCCAGCGCCCACGGCTCGTGCGGCGTGCCGTCGGGACGCGTGGCGCTCGTGTCCGAGACGGGCGCGTGGCGGCGTTTCGGCTCGGGAGTCGAGAAGGCCATTTCACGCGCGGGCCTTAAGGTCCACCGACACCTTCTCCCTTCGGGGGAAGCGGCTAAAACCTGGGACTCGGTGTCGCACCTGCTTTCCTCGATGCTCGCCGCGGGTCTCGGGCGGGACTCCGCCGTCGTGGCACTCGGCGGCGGCGCGGTCACCGACGCGGCGGGCTTTGCGGCCGCGATCTACCAGCGCGGCATCCCATGGGTGAGCGTGCCCACGACCTTGCTCGGCCAGCTCGATAGCGGCCTCGGCGGTAAGACCGGCATCAATCTTTCAGGCGGCAAGAACCTTGCCGGCTGCTTCCACCGCCCACGTGCCGTCGTGTGCGATCCCGACGTGCTGACGAGCCTGCCGCCGCGTGAGCGCGTGTCGGGCTTTGGCGAGGCTCTGAAATACGGGTTGGTGTTTGAGCCTGCGATCTGGGGCCTCATCACGGGGAACTGGGACGCGCTGATGGCGGGCGACTGCGCCCTGACCGGGAAAGTCGTCGCGCGCTGTTCCGCGTGGAAGCGTCGGATCGTCGACAGCGACGAGCTGAAGGGCGTCACGCCGGACGCCGGTGCCGCGCCGCTGCGGAGCGAGCGCCACTGCGCCAAGAGCTCGTTGACCTGCGCGAGCGTAGCCGCGTCGGCGACGCCGGCGCTCGCGTTGCAGATCACGCCGAAGCGGCGCGACTGGATCGTGTCCCACTCCCGCCCGCTGACCGAGAGCGTCGGCAGCGTGCCGGCCGGTGCGCTCATCCCCTTGGCGTTCTTCGAGT
>OBEQ011758005.1_pt1 | contig 26345 bp, 21 predicted proteins | sample 1670901 | NCBI WGS metagenome assembly OBEQ01 (sample SAMEA104232315, study PRJEB22302) | groundwater metagenome | biome: forest; feature: aquifer; material: groundwater | place: USA | collected 2011-08-07 | depth 5.4 m | reverse complement strand
GCCCCGCCCCGGGCGCCCGCCCGCCGCGCCCGCGCGCGCCCGCCTGACAGGTGCAGCCCGAGCCCGCCGCGCTCACGTAGGTGTGCTGCGTGGTGTCGGGCGGCAGGATCTGGTCCGGGTCATAGCAGGTGCCGTTGTGGCAGATCTGCGTGGTGCTCGGGCAATGCACGCCCAGGCAGGCGTCCTCGGCGCAGTTGCCGGTCAGAGGATCGCAGGCCTGGCCGGGCGGGCACGTGGTGCCCAGACAGTGGCTCTGCTGGCACATGCCGCTCTGCGGGTTGCACACCTGGAACATGGGGCAGAAGACGCCCGCGCACAGGCTGTCCTGGCACACACCCATGACGCACATCTGGTTCATGCCGCAGGTGACGTCGGCGCACGAGAGCACGCAGTGGCCGCCCAGGCAGTACTCGGGCGAGGTGCAGCTGACGCCCGCGCACGGGTCGTCGACGCAGGTGCCGTTGACGCAGAACTGCGTGGCCGTGCAGCGCTCGGGGAAGCCGTTGCAGTTGTCCTCGACGCACATGCCGTCTGCGGGGCGGCACACCGCGGGCGCGCAGTTGACCTGGCTGCACGCCGGCACGCAGGCGCCGTCGACGCACACGGTGGCCTCGCCCGCCGACGTGGGCTGGCAGCTCACGCCGAAGCAGCGATCGTGCACGCAGAAGCCGGGGTGCGGCGAGGTCGAGTCGGTGCAAGTGAAGCCTTCGGGGCAGGGGAACTCGCCCGGGTCGCAGGGCAGGGCGCACTGGCAGTCGGGCGCGCTCAGGCAGGTCGCGCCGCCCGAGCCGCACAGGTTGCCCTCGTCGGTCTGGCTGTCGCAGTCGTTGTCGAGGCAGTCGCAGATCTCCGGCTGCGTCGGCGTGCCGCCCACGCACTGGTAGGTGCCGCCCACGCACTCGAGCGTGCCGGGCGTGCACAGCGGCTCGCCGCCCGGGCTGGTCGAGCACGGACCATGTGACGGTTGACCCTCGTCGATGAGCCCGTCGCAGTCGTCGTCGACGTTGTTGCAGATCTCGGTGCCGCCCATCGAGGCGCCCACGCACACGACCATGCCGTTCACGCACTGCGTGGTGCCCTGGCCGCACAGCGTGCCGCAGGGCTGGCCCAGGCCGGGTACGCCTTCGTCGATCATGCCGTCGCAGTCGTTGTCGATGTTGTCGCAGCCTTCCTGGGTCGGGCCGATCGCGCCCACGCAGGCGCCGAAGCTGCCGTTCTGGCACACCTGCTGGCCGGGCTGGCACTGGCCGACCATGGGCTGGCCGCAGTCGCGCGTCATGCCGTCGATGACGCCATCGCAGTCGTCGTCGACGTTGTTGCAGCTCTCGGCCGTGCCGTTGGTGGCGTTGCAGCCGACCCAGTTGCCGTTCACGCACGTCTCGGTGCCGGCGGTGCACGCGCCCACGTCGGTGCCGCAGGGCCGGTTGAGGCCCTCGTCGATCATGTTGTTGCAGTTGTTGTCGATGCCGTCGCAGATCTCGGGGTTGAACACGCAGGCCGGGCAGCTGGCGGGCGGCTCGTCGATGAGGCCGTCGCAGTCGTCGTCGATGCCGTTGCAGACCTCGACGTCGTTCTCGCCCGCCGGATCGTTGCAGCCGACCGTGGTGGGGTTGATGCACACGGTGATGCCCTCGCGGCAGAGGTCGCTGTCGCCGCCATCGCAGGGCTGGTTGATGTTGAAGCCTTCGTCGACCTGGCCGTCGCAGTCGTTGTCGACGCCGTCGCAGACCTCGACCAGGAGCGAGCCCTGCACGATCTGCGACAGCGCCAGGGCGAGGGACGGCTCGTCGGTGGCGTAGAAGCCTTCGTTCTGGCCGCCGACGTCGGCGCGGCCGCCCGCGTGCGCGTAGGCCTCGATGGCTCCGTCGCCGGCAGCGATGCCGAAGCCGATCACGTCGGTGCGCACGTCGATGGGCATGACCGCCTCGGGAATGCCGGCGGTGCCCAGCTTGTGCAGCTCGCGGATGGCGCGCACGGTCACCGCCTGGGTCTCGCCACAGGTCGCCGCACCGTCGGTGAGCATGATGACGCGGTATGGACGACAGGTGGAGAAGGCGTCGGCGCTGATGGGGTTGCCGGGGAAGATCGGATCGCCGCCCTGCAGGTAGCGACGCGAGGCGCGGATGTAGCCGGCGAGCGGCGTGCCGCTGCCGGTGCCCAGCTCGGGATTGAGCGCGCCGGTGGTGCTGATGGTGCAGGTGTTGCACGAGAAGTCGACCCACTCGCCGATGTCGTTGGCGTTCTCGGGCCCGAAGGCCACGAGCATCTCACCGCGGTTGGGGTTCTCGACGGTCAGCGTGTTGGTCGGTGTGCTCGCGCAGTTGTCGCCGCCCCAGTTGCACGTGCCGGTGCAGGTCTCACCCTTGAAGCGTCCGAGCGCGAACTCGATGTCACCGAAGGAGTCGTTGAGTTTACTGAGCACGCACTTGGCGTCGTTGATCTTGGTCTTGGTCTGGCCGCAGCTGTTGTTGCCGGCGCCGGTCGACTCGGTCATCGATCCCGAGGTGTCGATCATGATGACGAAGCGCGGCTTGATCTGGGTCTGCGCCGAAGCGGTGCGCGGCCAGGCGAGCGCCGCGGCGAGAAGACATGGGACGAGTAGCCGAGGTCGCGTTAAACCATAAAACCGCATGTTGTTAATGTACCAGCGCCGCGGTGCACTGGAAATCAGATCACAAGCGATGTTACGCTGTGGGGCGAATGAGTACCTCGTTTCCCCTCGACGGCATGAGGGTCCGCTTCTCCGGCGACACCAACGTCGGTATGAAGCGCACGCACAATGAGGATTCGTTCCACCTGCCCGTGGACGAGCGGCTGGCGATCGTGGCAGACGGCATGGGTGGTCATGCGTCCGGCGAGGTGGCCAGCCTCATGGCGGTCGAGACGGTGGTCGAGTACTTCCGTGCCACCGCCGAGGAGCAAACCCTGACCTGGCCGTTCAAGGTTGATCGCGGTCACATGGTCGACCAGAACCGGCTCACCACCGCGATCAAGCTGGCGAATCTCAACATCCACGAGCGCGCGCAGCGTGACGCCGGCTGCAAGGGCATGGGTACGACCTTCGTGTCATCGCTGTTCCTGGACGACAAGGTGCTCATCGGTCACGTCGGTGACAGCCGCGTCTACCGGGTGCGTGACGGTCACATCGAGCAGCTGACCGAGGATCACTCGCTCATCAACGACTACATCAAGATGAAGCGCATGACGGCGGAGGAAGCGGCCGCATGGCCGCACAAGAACGTCATCGTGCGCGCGCTGGGTATGAAGGAGACCGTGCAGGTCGACCTGCTCAGCGAGACGCCACATGTAGGTGACATCTTCCTGCTCTGCTCGGACGGGCTCTCCGGCATGGTCACGGACGAGAAGATCAACGACATCATCCTGCACGAGAACGATCTCGACCGTGCCGCCGACAGGCTCATCGCGGCGGCCAACGCCGCGGGCGGCATCGACAACATCACCGTCGTGCTCGCCCGGCTCGAGCCGCAGTGAGATCGCCGATCATGCTCAGGATGGCGCTGCTGGGGCTGTGCCTCGGCCTCGTGGCTGCATGTGCCAAGTCCGAAAGCGGGAGCGGCGCCGCAGGCAGCGCGGGTGCCGACGGCGGCATGCTCGGCGACCGCAGCAAGTCGCTCACGCCCGAAGAGGTCGGCCAGGGCATGCAGCTCTGCCGCGGCTACGTCGCGCGTCTTTGTCGCTGCGCCGACCTGACCAAGGACACCAGGCTGCGCGACGAGTGCGACCTCTCCAGGTCGCAGCCCGAGGGTCTCACCATGACCGTGCGCTACCTCGCCGGCAGCGAAGGCCCCATCAGCACGCGCGAGCGCCTCGAAGCCGAGGCTGGCGCCCGCAAGATCATCGCCGCCTGCGTCCGCGCCGACTCCGCCCTCGACCCCGCCCGCTGCCCCCGCTAAGGGGACGGTGTTGCCAATTTTACTTTCGGCGGGAGTGCCCCGAAATCGCTGCCAACGGGTACGGTGTTCCCACCTTTACTTTCACCGCGGGAGTGCAGCGGCTTGCGACAAGCCCCTGCTATCGCCGCGACGCAAGCCGCGTCGCGACGTCCGAGTGAAGCCGTACGCTCCGTCCCCAGGAGTTAACTCGGGAGGTCGCACCGCGGCCGGGAGTGGTGCGAAAAGGGCACTCCCGGGCCGAAAGTTAAGATGGGAACACCGTCTTGTCCGCGGACAGCCACGATTCCGCGGACTTGCGCGCCGGTTTTGGCACGATTGGATAAATGGTGGCCGGCTCCGACCCGTCCTGACCGCTCTCGTCCGTAAGCAGCTGGTCGCTCAAGAGCGCCCGCTCGTCCGTGGTCGCGACCGTGGCGGACATCTCCGGCGCATTTCCGCGCTGGCCAGCTCGGCGACCGTGGTGGCCTGCTGCGCCCAGGCGGGCACCGGCACGGCCAGCTTGAGCACCGCCTCGCACTGCCGCTCGAAAGGCGCCTTGAGGTAGGCCTTAAAGGCGTCCTTCACGACCGGCTTGGGGTGCGTGATGGACTTGACCACGTACTCGGTCGCCCCCGCGTCGCAGGCGATGCTGATGAAGGTGGACCGGAAGTCGTGGCCGTCGCGCTCGCGCAGACCCAGCAGCTCCAGGTGCTCGTGCAAGGCCGGGTTGGCCTGTCCACTGTCCTCGCAGGCGCCGGTCGGGATTAGGCCCACCACGCGGTCGGTCGCCTCGGGCACCCGGCCGTACAGGCTCGGCCACACCGCGCGCCACGCCGTCAGGATGGCGTTCAGGGTCGGGTGCATGGGGGGGATCTTGGTCGCGCCAGTCTTGGTGCGCCGCTTCTCGTACTGCCAGGCGAACACGATCTTGGGCAGCGGCGCGGCCGTCCAGTTGATATCGCCCCAGGTGAGGCCCGCGACCTCGCCGTGGCGCGCGCCGGTCAGCGCCTTGAGCGCGTACATCACACGGTAGCGCAGCTCGATCCGCTCGTCGCTGATGAGCTGGATCACCTCGGCGAGCGAGAACAGCGCGCCAGCGCGCCATGTCGGATCCTTGTCGATCCTCGGGGGCAGCGTGCCCCGGGGTAGCACGCACGGTGTGGCCGGAATCAGCTCGGCCACCACGGCATGGCGCAGGCACGTCTTGAGATGGCTGTACTTGTGCCAGATGGTACGCGCCGCCAGGTCGCGCTCGGGCTGCTTGAGTTCCTCGACCCACGCCCTGACGGCAGGCACAGCGATCGCTGTACGTGCAACAGCCCGGGGATACGAACCAGTACCTCGAGCGCCTGGGTCGAGCCGGGCGTGTTCGGCGTGCCCGACGGCGGCGGCGGCGGGATCGGGCCGGGCGCGGGCGCGGGCAGGTAGCCGGGCGTTCCCGGGAACGCGCCGAACAGGCCCGTGCTGCCCTTGGTCGTGATCGCCTGGCCCGTGGGGCTCACGTACTGCGGCGCCTCGGCGCCTCCAAAGATTCCCGCCATGGTTACACCAGGAACAGGCGCGCGAGCGCCCCCACGGTCCGGATCTGCTCGTCGCGCTTGGCGTGCTGCGCGAGAGCTTCCTGGTACTTCACCATGTTGACCGCGTCGGTGCGGCCCTCGCCCGTCATGGACGGCGCCGTCGGCAGCGACGCCATGGCCGCCAGCCCCTGGGCCACCACGTCCAGGATCAGCCCCAGCTTGAGGCTACCCGTGAAGCGGTCCACGATCGGCGAAGGAGTCGGCGCACCGCGCGGGCGGCGGGTAGGTGGGGCCGTAGTAAGCCGGCGGCGGCGGGTAACCGACGACCTGCACCGGGGCGCAGCGGCGGGCGGCGAACCACGCGCGCATTGCGACCATCGAACTCGTCATCCTCGTACATTCTCTCTCTCCTTCTGTCTTCGTTTCCTTCCGCGCGCCCACCATGGGCGTGCGGTTCAATCGATCCGTGCGGGCCTAGCCGTCTACGTAGGCGTATTCCTCCACCTCGCCCGCGTTACGCAGGTCGTCGCTGCCGTCGTCATCGTCGTATCCGTTGCGATTGGCCTTGCCGCTGGCGGGCGCAGGCTGCGCCCCCGGTGCGGCGGGCGGCGGCGCGTTGAGCGCCAGCTTGGCCCTGCGCTTCTCCTCCGTCTCCGCCTTGCGCTTCTCCTCGGCCTTGAGCGCCAACTCGGCCTGCCGCTTGGACCTGCCACGCGAGCGCCAGCTGACCCGAGGCGGCGCACGCGGCGCCGATCGCGGCGACCTTGGCATTGCCCTTGAGGGCATACGCACCGAGCGCTCCCCCGGCCAGCGTCGCGACGGCCGCGGTCTGCGGCTTGACCCCAGCCCCCACGGCAATCCCGGCCGCAGCGGCGCCGATCACCGCAATGCCCAGATTCTTGAGCGCCGTGTTCTTCGTGCGCGAGCCGCTCCCGCCTCGCACACGCGCCACCCCCGCGGCCCCTTGGCTCGCGTTGCGACGCTTCCCCTTCTTCCTCTTCTTCATCGCCGTCACCGTCCTTTCTTTCCTTCCAGTTCATCGAGCGTCCCCAGCACCCATCGCCGGGGGCGCTTCGCTCCGTTGTGGGTGCGCCACTTCTGGCGCGCGCGTCCGGTTCGCCTGTCCCGATGGCAGGGTGGTCGGCGGGGCCGTGGCCTTCGGCTCGTTCGCGCGCGCACTCGGGCGGCCCTTCACTTCGGCATAGGCCGAGTCATAGAGACCGCCCACGCCGTAGAAGCTCGCGATCGCCTTGCCGCCCCAGTAGACGACGCGCTCGGCGGTGACGTTGCGCAAGGCGCGAGCGCTGACCGTTCGGCGCGTCACCACGCGCGCGACCAGCGCGCGCGCCAGCCGATAGCCGTCCCGTCCGGTCTCGCCGAACCACGGCGCCACCTCGCCCGCGAGGCGGAGCGCGTAGAGCACGTGGCCCCGGTCTCGAGCATGGATGTGCTCGCCCGCGAGCAGGGCAGCGACAACCTGACGCGCGCGCGCAACTCGCCTCACGCCCCGCTCGCCCGCGTCCTCGTCGGCGGCGTCCTCGGCAAGGTCGAGCAACCAGCCAAGCAACGCGGCAGCGTCGACGGCTTGCAGCTCCTCGCCATCGGTGCCGCCCGCGCCGTTGCGCAGCGTCCAAAGCTGCGCACGTAGTGCGTTGCGCCGGATCTCCGGATCGAGCACCACCGGGTCACCGTTCTCGACCGGGAACGTGTGGCGCATCGTCGCGCTCACATCCACGGTGGCGAGCTGGCGAACGGGCTCGGGGTCGAGCACCTCGGCGACCGCGAGATACAAGATCGCTCGTTCGACACAGTTCGGGTCCTCGGACACGAGCCGCGCCCGCTGACCGACGTCGCACACCACGCGCGGACCGTCGTCGGCGTTGCCGGTGTCGTCGCGCTGCGGCAGGCCACGGATCCAGCGCACGAGCTCCCTGGTGTTGGCGAAGCGCGCGGCGAGCGCCTTGACGTCCGGTGCGCTCGTGCCCTCCTTCGCAATGGCAGTCAGCTTGCTGAGGCACTCCGCATCATTGAGCGGCTCGGCAATCACGACTCACCACCCGCGCAACTGACCGTGGAAGCGTGCGCGGGTGCATTCACTGGCAGGGAGGTTCCGCAAAACCTGCGGCTGCGTCCCGAGGCCGACTCACGCACCGTGACGCCGCACACGCGTTACATCGTCAGAACGACCCAAAGGGCGCAGGACGGTTCCGAGGCGCGCGCGGCCAAAGGCCTGCTAGCACCGCCAGGGCATGACAGCGCCGCATTTACGCGGACGTGTTTTTGGCCTGGATTGTGGACCCAGCCGAATCGCGCACTTACAGCCGGGGATTAGGAGCGTTCGTGTGCGCGATCCGGGCGGCGTGCAATGCAGGAAGCGAGATGAGCCGCTCGATCCCTTGGCGCGGCACCGCGCGGGGTGGGCGATGGCGCGCGCTGTCCGTATCGAGGTCGACACACCCATCGCCCGCTGATCGGGCCGGACCGCGTGACCACCACGCACGTCACTTGGTGACAGCGCGCGACGCTAGAGCACACCTCCCGATGACACCCCCGGCGTCCATCACATCGATCTCGCCATCTTTGAGAACGAACGCGCGCGGCACACGTCTTGCTCATTAGGGCGCGTATGGTACCCAGCCCGACCGCCCCGGAGGATGGAGGTTCATGGCGAGGAAGAAAGGCGAGTACGCCCTCACGTCGGGTCGGATGCGTCTGCTCAACCTGCTGCGGGGACATCGCTTCCCCGCAGCGCTCACCGAGCTGGCCAACGAATTCGGCGTGCACGAGGACACGATGCGGAGGGATCTGCGGTACCTCGAAAAGGCGGGCTACGTGATCGACTACACGTACCCGCAGGACAAGGAAGGCCGGACGATGATCAGGCTGCGCAGCGCATCGTTCGCGAGCCTGGGCGTGCCCATCACCCGCGAAGAGGCCCACTCGGTGGCCGCCCTGCGGCGGTTGGCGGAGGCGTTGCGCGGCAGCACGTTTCAGGCGGACTTCGAGAGCGTCTGCGGCAAGCTGCTGGAGACGTTGCCGCCGCCGGAACGGGCGGAGATCGAGGACGACCGCGCGCGCTTCTTCTTCATCCCCGACGGTGGCGTGCTGGACTACGAGGACAAGCGCCCGATCCTGGAAGCGTTGCAGCTGGCGACGAAGAATCGGCAGCGTGTCGAATACGTGTACCGCTCGCGCGCGGGCAACCTGTCGAGCGGCTTGCTGGAGCCGTACGCGATGGGGGTCTACCGGAACACCATCTACCTCCTGGCCCAGCTCGTCCCTTCGCCCGGTTCGATGCACCACGGTGCCGAGCGGAAGCTTGGCTTGGTGAGCTTGCCCGTGCACCGCTTCCACTCGGTCACCCGCACGCGCGAGGAGTTCCAGGTCCCCCTTGACTTCAAGGTAGATAACCACTTCGACGGGTGGGGCATCGTCCCCGGTGACGCCCCGGAAGCACGTGGTGATCGAGTTCGATCGCGAGCTGGCGCCGATGGTCAGCGAGCGCCGCTGGCATTGCTCGCCGGGTGTGGATCCGCTCCCCGACGGAGGAGTGTGCTTCTCGTGCGACGTGGCCATCACGCCCGAGTTCATTTCGTGGATCCTCTCGTACGGGGCGCATGCCGTCGTGGTCGAGCCCGCCAGCCTTCGCGACCAGATTCTCATCGAGCACACGCGAGCCATCGAGCGGACGATGGCTCGCCATCCACCGAGCCCGAACACTCCCCGGGGTTGGCAGGACCAGAGCGGACCGCCAGCCCACAACGACGAGACCAAGCACGAGATGAAGGCCGACGCCTCGAACGACATCGACGATTCAACGCCGCGCGACCAGCGCACCCCGGCAAGCGCGCCGGCAAAAGGCCACCACACAGACAGGGACGACTTCGATGCCCCGACGCTCACCGATCCTCTGGTAGAGGATCTCCCGCGTCGAGCCCGATCGAAGTCCTAGCGGAGGGTCTCCACAAGGGCGCGGAGCACCAGCAGCGCGCGGCGGCGAACCTTCTTCGGCTGCCCCGCGAGAAGTGCCTCGATCTGCGCGCTCTCGTCTGCGGCTTCCCCGAAAGCGGTGTCGTACGCAAAGAACGACGCGAGCGGCAAGCCCATGCCCTTCTGCACCAGGGCATGGAGGACGAGAAACGACGGATTGGTGTGGCCGTTCTCAACGGCAGAGATGTACTTGGCGGTTACGCCTGCGGCCTGGCCGAGCTGCTCTTGACTGAGACTCGCCGCTTGGCGAAGTTCCCGCAGTCGATGGCCCATCTGCTGAAGTAACCGATCCACGTAACTGGTGGGAGCATCGAGGACCATTCACGAGAGAGCCATCCATGATAAAGAACCTCTGAAGGGCATTTATGGAACGATAGGCGACCCGAAGCGAGATCGTCCCCAACACGAGGAGGGCACATGGTGAGGAGGGAACGCAACGCGGGCAGTCGAGCACGCACGCTGGTGGAGCGATGGCGCCGAGCGCTCGCTAGCGTAGTCGTGGTGCTGCGCTTGGTGCGACGTGGCGTGCCCCTGCCCCTGCCGCCGGGATGGGGGCGCGAGTGAAGCTCACGCCGGGCACGGTGTCGCGTGAGAGCGCGCGCCAGCCATGTGGCCAGATCGTGCGCGGCTCCCTTCTCGGTGAACGGTGCGGCGAGGTCGTTTCACACCTCTGTGACAGCTGCGGTGCGCTCATCTGCTGGCTTCACACGCACACGTTGGAGCGCCTCGACTATTGCCCGGCGTGCGCAGAGCACCGTCGCGCACATGCGCTCGATGCGCTGCGCGACGCCGTCATCGGCGGTCAGAAGCTCACAGACTCGGGCCGACTGCGCGCCCTTCGAGCGGCACTGGCCCGCTTGGCGGCCCGACAGCCACGACAGGCGCGCGGCCTTCACCGCTTCGTCGCGCTACTTCGCCACGCGTGGTGGCGCCTGTGGGGCGGATGAGCGCCTCTACGACGACACCTGTGGGCCGCTCGCTGGGCGAGTGCCGTGCGCGCCGTCGCCGATCCATGCCCCGCCACGGGCAGCAACTTTGGGCCAGCGCTCGCATGCGTGCATGGGTCCATGACACCCAGTTAACCGATTCTGACAGAGCGGAAAATCGACTCACTAGTCACGTCTTGCTTGCGCAGGCAGCCTGCCTGCGCGATGAACGGCCACCTTGTTTGGTGCGGCGGGAGAAATAACGATGAGCTTGAGATCCGGTAGGGACGTCCCATCGTCACGGCGCAGTAAACTCGCTCCCTCAACGCGCCCCAAATGGGCCGAGCACGTGAGCCGAGACCAGACGGGCCTCGGCGCGCGTCGCCTAACGACATCAGCAAGCGTCGGTCGGATCGCCCTCTCACTCCTGTTCATCGCAGCCACGCTCATCATCTGTGGTGTAGATCCCTCGCTGCTTCACGCGCAGTGTCGCGAATCGCCGATACCGTGCCCCCCAGACCTGGTCAGCATCAATCCCATTGGCTTTCCCGGTGTGGGCTCTCCAGGTGAAAACAACGTACCGAATACTCCAGGCAATACGTTCCACGCACCACTCGTCTATCCTGCACAGAATACCGGAAAGAGTCTCGGAGGCGCCTACGGCCTGTCACACGTCAATGCCGCTGTGCCTCATGTGGTTGTCTCAGAGCCTGTCGACGTGGACTGGCACCCGCCGCCTCCGCCGCCTGGCACCTTGGGGGAAATGATCACACAACGGGTCATCGATGCGAGGGTGACCCCCAACCCGAAGATTCCAAGGGACACGAGCGGCATCCCGGCAGCGCCTGGGAATCAAGGGGACCCCGAAGGCAAGGGCAAGTCCGATCCCGTCAATCACGGCACCGGCGAGTTCATCCTCAGTCACGTGGATTTGGCATTTCCGGGTTTTGGTGTTCCATTCCAGTTCCGACGAACCTACGGTTCCCGCAGAGACTTCCAGGGGCCGCTCGGCGTTGCCACTGACCACAGCTACAACATCCGCCTTGTGCCTTCGCCGGTCGAAAGCTGCGACGGCAACCTTATCTACATGGCCGGCAATGGCACCAGCATGGAATTCACTGCCGGACCGCGGGTCGCAGGAGCGCAGACGTTCTCGGCTCCATCCGGGGTCCTGCTCGACTTGCGCGCACTCTACGACGGGGGAACACTCCTCGGCTACTTCATGAAGCATCCCGACGGTACGGTGGCTCTGTTTGATCAGCACGGCTTCGTCATCTCGATCAAGGACCTGAACGATCGGGGCTTGACGTTCTCGTGGAGTCGCGAGCACGAACGCGTCGATTTCATGACCGACAGCGTGGGCCGGCGCATCGATTTTCAGTACGACTCAGCCGATCGCGTGATTCGCATCTGGGAGAGTCATTCTCAACTCCAGGCTACTTATGTCTACGACGACGCCACAGGCGATCTACTTCAGGCGACGGACCAAGCTGGTCGATCAGAAGTCTACCAGTATCAGACTGGCATTGCCTCTTCAGATACACATTACATCCCTGAGAGGGCGCTCGTGGATGCTTGTGAAGCTGCTTGCGCGCCCTCGGCCACGTCGTGTCACGCTGGCGGCGCTTGTGAGAGCTTCAGTGCGGCCGCGCACGCGGCGTGCCGCAGCGACCATTGCGCCATGTGCCTTCCGAATTGCACGCACTCTTGTGACGACCAATGCGACGCTGGCCGAACCACTTGCATGAGTGGCACGCCCGGTCATCCGGGGTGTGTCGCTCAATCCGATGCGCTTTGCCCCATCGAGCAGGCACGCGAGAAGTGTCTCACGGCCTGGGAAGTCAAAGTGAGAGGTAATCCTGATCCACTGACGGGTGAGGCGCCACTCGTGTCGCCCTCGGAGGTTTGTCGCGCTGTCGAGGATAGGGCGGTCGAGCAATGCCACAACTATTGGCCGTGCACGAATGAAACCGACGAAACAGGATGCAATCACAAGATTCTCCAGTGCCTGGCTTGTGTCACTGGAAATCACGACGGCCAGCACATCACGCACGCCGACTGCGGCTGCTTCAGTGACGGTCTCTCCAATCTGTGCGGGCAGGGCTTCTTTGGTGTTCAACCGGGCACTTGTGGCTGCGATCCGGCGACCGGCGCGTGCCCCGGCATAGCCGAGCGCGGCGGATGCGCCGTCTCGATGCAGCGTTCCTGCGTCAACGTTCTTTCCAATGCATGCGCCGACGATTGCGTCGACAACTGCAAGACGGATTGTGTCCGCGACTCGTGTTTGGCCGACTGCAACGTGCCTCTCTGTAATGCTCAGTGCGACGCGATGGATTACGCGGGCTATTGTTCCAATCAGTGTGTCCCGGAATGCGTAAACGCATCGCACAACTACACTGGCACGTTCCCGACCAACATTGTCTTTCCGTTGCCCACCGGGCCAAAGTTTGGCTACGGCGCCGACCTCGTCCACAACATGCTCAAGATCTTCAACGCAGATGGGTCGCTGCGACTGGAGAATGTCTATGGCAATAATCTGGCCCTTCCTTCTTACGACGCGGTCGTGCTGCAGAAGACGGGAGATCAGACCATCACGCTTGGCTACCGCGACTACGAGGCTGAGAATGGGCTGATCACGCACACACCAGCCCCGGGTACGCCAGGCAATACGGCTCTGGTCTCGACGTCGACCCATGAGTCCGGCGCCGTGGTTTTGGGTGATGGTCTTTCGGCCGACGTTACTGCCAATCTGCCTCCGTTGGAGATGCGCTTCACCACAGCCTTTGATGCCTTCCAAAACGTCGAGATCTGTCCAGGCCTCTGCGAGCGTCCTGCTGCTCCGGGTCCTGGGGTTGACTACATTCCGATCCCCGACGGCATCATCGCGATGCCACAGATCAGCGTTGTTGACGATCAACTCGGTGGATTTGCGGGTGACGTCACTGGGGGGCCAGCAGTTCCCCCTACCGTCTTCCCGCTAGCCACGCTTGGGTGGCCGGCAACGCAGCTCATCATGGGAGTACCCTTTGGCGGCTTCGCATCTGCGCAGGGACCGGCCGTCGGTATCGACCTGCGCATGAGGCTCGCGGGTCGCCTGGTCACACTACGTCGAAACGCAAACAACACCCTAACCGTATCGGGTGACCCACAGGTGCTCAGCAACATTCGCACGGCGGGTGAGCTGACACTGGTCTCTGACCAACGCGGTGTGTTGCGCCTCTTCCCTGGCCGTCCCCAGTCAATCATGTTCGTGGCAAGCGGTGCATGCTCTGCCCCCTTCCGCGGTCAGCTGAACAGCTCCGGACAGCTCCAGCTGGCACCCGTGACTGCCTGCTCGGCCGACTTCTCTGTGTCGCCAATGGCGTCGCTCGTCACCGATTCCGCGGCGCGCGCGCGGTTCCTGGGCGCGGGGTCGATCGGCTTGGCTCTCACTGATCTGTTTGCGCCATCGGCCCTCATGAACGGTCGTTGGTTCGCACGCTGGCTTGCCGTGCCGGGCCTGCAAGGGCGTTACGAGCTGTCGCTGGGCGCCGGAGCCGGGGCTGCCCCCACTGGGCTGTCGGCGAGGATTGCCAGCATGGCCTCGCGTACGCCGCTCCTGCGCCCCATCGTCACCGGAGATCCCGCCAATCGGCCCTTCTACGTCTTCCATTTGCCCAAGCCTTTGCGGCCCACCACGAACACCAGCGTCTATGCGTGGGATCAAGAGTCGTCGTTCGACCCGAGCGAGAACCGAACCGACTGCCTCACTACCGCCATCCGGGAGCCTCGGCGTGCTACCGGGTCCTTGGGGACGGGGCCTCGTCCGGCACGCGCTACCGTCGTCATGGACGCGTACGGCGTGGCGTCGACGTTCTACTACGACCATCGGGGCCATCAGATTCGCGCCGTCAACAACGGCACGAACGCAACGCATTCGTTCAACTACGATTCGGCTGACCAGCTGGTGGCCATCGAGGACCAGGCGGGCGCACGTCGCTGCCTCCGCTACAACGCACAGGGTAAGGTGCTCTCGGACCTGGACCTGCCCGCTCCTTTCTTCCAAGGCGACGCGACGCCTATCCGTCACAAGTACGAATACCAGGCCAATCCATCCCGGATCACCAAGGTGTTCGACCCACGCGATCCTGAACACGTAGTCTCCAGTTACACGTGGGACCCGAAGGGCAACCTGCTGACGTCGCGGGACGCGTTCAACAGCGAGACGCGCTACATCCCCAGCGAATTCGGCCCACCCGCATCGTCGACGGCTCCGAGCGGCGACCGAACCACGATGACGTGGGACCGCCTCACGGGCGCGCTGGCGGCGACGACGCTCGACGCGGATGGCGAGAGTCCGGTCACCTTCGCCACGCAGCACAACGAGGGCGGCAGGCCCGTCGGCCGTACCGAGCCACTCGGCGACGCGCGCACATGGGTCTGGAATGGCCCCGTCCTGCAGACGGAGGTTCGCACCGCTGACGGGCTGCAGGAAACGGTCTCCTACTCGTACGACGAGAACCATTGGCTGCGCCAGGAGACGAACGGCCGGTACCGCATCACCACGACTCGTGACCTTTTCGGTCGCGATGTGCGGACGGAAGCGGTGGCCCTTGATGGCTCAGCGCAGCCTGCCGTTTCTTGCAAGAAGCTCGGCTTTGATGGCCGGCTCATCGAGGAGGTTCTGCCAGAGGGAACGCGCGTCAAGCCCGAGTACGACGGCGAAGGACGGGTCATCTCGATGACCATGGGCTACCTCCCGAAGGACCCCACATCGACGTGGGACCAAGGGTGTGTGGTTCCTGTTGCTGGCCCCACCGTGGACCCTGCCGACATTGGCCGCGCGTACGACATGGGTCATGTCATCTACGACGCAGCCGGACGATTGACGTTTGCACAGGACGCGTTCGGCTCCGAGATTCACTACGAATACGACGGATTCGGTCGCACCATCATCGTGCGCGATGAGCTGAACCGCTCGGTGCGCATGGGCTACAACGCGACCGATCAGGTGATATGGCGCGCTGCCTACGACGCCGCTGGAGCGAGCTTGCCGTACCGTCGGCCTGCGTTGAGCGATCCCGGCTTGATGGGGGTGCTGGAGTACCAGTACGACGAAGGCGGAAAGCTTCGACGTGAGGACGCCTGGCACTTCGACGCTAACCATGTGCCCATCGGCGACGGCATGGCGACCACGACGTACAGCCACGACCCCATCGCCAACAGTGTGACGGTCACCGATGATGCCGGTTTCTCGACGAGGAAGTACTTCGATGGTGCGGGCAGAATGTACGCGATGGAACTGCCCACGGGGGCTCGAGTTGAAACGAGCTACAGGAACAGCGGCCGCACGGTCGTTTCGTCTTGGCCGTCTCCGACGCCGAATAACCTCGTGGAGCGCACGACCCTGCTCAATGCGTGGGGTGCTCCAATCGCGGTTCGCAGTGGTGATCAGCACGGTGCGGACGCGGTGCTGCGTTCGTATGCCTATGACGCCGAGCGGAATCTCCGCTCCACCACGGGACCGGGTGGGATCGAATTCGAGGCAGACTACGATGCTTTCGGTAGACCTCTGCACACGACGAGCACTTTCAGCGATAGCGCTCGTGAGCGCGTCGGATTTGTGTACAACCGCGACGGTCTGGTGCTGAGTCGCACGAGCGAGGCCGGTGGGCTGCCCGCGACTACCAGCGCGCGGTACGACTCCCTTGGACGCATTCGGAGTCTTACCAGACCCAATCAGGGCATAGAGTCGCTCATGTATTACAACGGCTCCAGCAACGTCAGTCGGGTGGACGATCCGCGCGGCGTGATCTGGATCCACGACTACTACGAGGATGGCTCCCCCGCCGGGATTGCCGCACTGGCCGGCGTCAATGCCACGAATGGTCGTGCCCGGCGATTCAGCTATGACGGCCTGGGTCGCCTCATCGAAGCGCGCGACAAGGGCGCTGACTACAACAATCCGAGCGACGATATCGTGACCACGATGCGGTGGGATTCGCTCGGGAACAAGACTCTGGAGTGGGATACGAACACCGGCCTTAGCCAAGCGGTCAGTCATGCCTACGATGGTCGAGGATTTCCGGTAAGCACGAACCTCGGGCCCTTCGCTCTGACGCGCACGTTCGATGCTTTGGGCCGTCAGGACCAGATTCGGGCCGGAACGACAACGCTTGCCAGCTTTGCCTACCGCGGCTTGGGCGGACCGATCTCCCGCACCCTCGGATCTGGAGTGACCGCGAGCTATGCGTACGATCGACTGAACCGACTCGACGGTATCACTGAGGTACGGGCGGGGACTCCGCTCGCCAGCTGGCGCTACGAGATACCGCTCGACGGTATTCCGCGGCTCGCTGGGTTGCGCAAGGGCCAGGCCTCCGAAGTCTCGTCGATCTTCATCGTGGACCGCGTAGGTCGCTTGCTCGGCGAAGAAGACGGCCGGGCGGGCCTCGATGGCGTGCAGGTCGACCCCATGGCGCCGCCGACCTCGGCAAGCCTCAGTGTACTGCCGACCTTCGGCACGGGGCCATCGTGGCGCACCTACACTCTCGACGGGCGCAGCAACTGGACGTCGCGCAACGCGGCAGATCCAGCGCTGCGAACCACCCCGACGCTGAATGCCTTCGATGGGTACGAGACGTTCGGTGGTGCCTCATCGAGCTTCGATCCGGCGGGCAACCTGACCCAGCTCGGGCAGGAGCGATACCGCGTCGATGACTTCGGTGAACTCGTCGACGCTTCCCGGGGCGGCGAGCGAAGACTCTTCATCTACGACGCACTCGGTCGTCGTGTGCGCGAAGAGGACCCAGCCACGGGCGTAGTGAAGCGATTCACCTTCGATGGCCAGCGTCGCGTATCGCAGGTGAACGCCGATGGCTCTTGGATTGCGGCGGTCGACGGAGCCGGTCTGGACCAGCACGTCGCGCTCGTGTCCTCAAGCGGAAGCAAGTTCTACTTGCACCAGGACCGCGCGCGCTCCGTTTACCTCGTCACTGACCAGAGCGGCAACCCCGTCGAGTGGACGAGCTACACGGCCTTCGGCGAGGCGACAATGACCGATGGCCAGGGCCACCCGATAGCGGCAAGCGCTGTCGGCAATCGGTTCGGGTACCAAGGCCAGCCATACATCGGCGCGTTGGGCCTGGTGGACATGCGCTCGCGGCTCTACAGACCCGCCTGGGGCCGTTTCCTGTCGCCCGATGCGGCTGGCCTTGGCGGTGGCGCCAATCTGTACGCATTCGTGGGCAGTTCACCGCTCAAGTGGTGGGACCCGATGGGCTTCGGTCCCGAAGTCGTCGACGCAGGTGTCCCTTCGCCACCGGGTGGGTCGCCGTGGGACCCGGAGACTCCTCCTCTCCATTACCGGAGCGACATCGGCTCATTCTGGGACCAGACCGGGCACCAATTCGCCGGTCTGCCAGGAGCAACGATGGACCTTGCCGGTGGTGCCGTGAACGGCGTTCTTCCCATTTGGGACCACGCGTCTTTTGGGAACGACGACCTCTTCTTCGCTTCGCAGGCTGCGACGGCGACCATGATGCAGACCGGTGGCGCCATCATGATGGGCAGTGGCGCCGCGATGGTCGTGACCGCCGAAGGTTGCATGGTCATGACAGTCGGAGGATGCGCAGCTCCCGCCGCGGTAGGTGTGGCTGGCGGGATCGCCATCGCGGGCACTGGAGCCTACATCTACAACACGTACGGTAACGTGCGTGAGCAAGCGGCGCAGCACCTCCGAGAAGCTGAGGAAGGCGGTGGCTCGGCCGAACCTGCTTCACAGCCTGCCGAACGGCCACCGGAGAGCTCTGCCGAGCCAAGGGTTGAATCAAAGAATGGCTATGACTACTCTCTGGACGAGAAGGGCAGAGTAACGCGGGTTGAAGGCGACCTGTCAAGCAACCCTGCGCAAGGCCGCAACCCCGGAGCGCAGCTTAGAGCCGGCGGTGCTAACAGACTCCCCACAGACGAGGGCGGACACTTTATCGGACGAAGGTTCAATGGACCGATGGAGGAGTTCAACCACTTCGCGCAAGATATGAACCTCAATCGTGGTGCCTATAAGTCCATGGAGAATAGTTGGCAGCGTGCCATGCAGCAGGGATTGGATGTAAGCGTCGAAATCACCCCTCACTATGCCGGTGATTCGCTGCGTCCGGTATCGATTGATGTCGCGTATACAATTGACGGCGTGCCATACGAGATCTCGTTTATGAACCGCCCTGGCGGCATTTAGAAGGAGACAACATGAATCTCGCCGTTGAACAGTTCTATCAGGAGATTGGGCAGGCGGCGAAGGCTGTCGCCCCTGATCTGGCCGGGAGACTGTTGATCTATGCAGAGGTCGAGGATGGAGCAGTCTCCGCAGACATTTTCTACGCTACGGCGACCGGCGTGAGATTCAGAATTTGCCCACAGTCGATGAAGGGCGCCATCTACTCGTTCTGGAAACAGTGGACGTCTGTCCCTGGCAACCGCGAGTGGCGGGTCATGTGCTATGTCATCGACGATGGCAAGTTCAGTATCGATTTCACCTATCCCGATCAAATCAAGGCGAATGAGGGTCTTCCCGATCGTCGCCCGCTGGCAGCGAAGAGATACTTCGGCGACGTCAAGGTTGACTACTCTAAACCTAAGTAAGTGACGTGCCCGTGCCCGCCGGTAGCCCTCCCGCTTAGCCCCCGCTTAGCCTCCCGCTAGCCACGTGCGCCTTGTGGAGAGCATCAATGAGCAAGATTGACCTACCCAAAGAGGTGGAAGCCTCTATGCTCGCCATGGCCGCTGAGGGGCGCGCCGCTTAATGAGTGAACGTGCATACCAGCAGCTACTCGCCTACGTAGTTGACCCCAACGCCGATGCGGGCGCCTTAGTGTCGGATTGGGTCAGGGGTATCATCTCGCGGAAGTCTTGGCTGACTGGCCGTGGGCCTGTTTTCGTGAATGAAGTTTCCGATCCTGGCGATTCGGATCGAGGAGACCTACCGATCGTCACAGTTGGATTTCTGATGGAAATCCTTCCGCCCCAAGCTGGTCTTAGCGCACGCGAGCTTGAGCAGCGAACGTATAACGATGTGGCTTTCATGGTGCAAGAAGCTGCCGCATTTTCAGCTCGAACCTCTCTAGCGTTCGAGTTCGAGCTGGATGGGACCTATGTTGGTGGTATCGATAACGGTGTTCTGAATCGGAGTCTTCGCGAGGGCCTGCTGGGTGAGTGGGCTCGTCACCTAAACGGTCCAGCACCCACGAACTAAGCGCTCAAGCCTCGATGCAGCGAAGTACATGCTAGACCACTATTCGCTATCTCCCTCCGCTCCCTCCGCCTACGTTCTAAAGTTGGAGACTGTCAATATGGACAAACTCGACCTTCCGAAGGACATTGGGGCTTCGATGCTCAGTCTGGCTGCTGAAGGGCGCGCTGCCTGGAGAAGGGGCGACTTTGAGGCCGCAGAGAAAGCATTCCTCGGCGCATGGAGCACGATTCCGGAGCCTCGTCTCGACTACGACTACGCATCATCCCTGTCTCGCGGGCTAGTGGAGTTTTTTCGTGACACACGCCAGTTCGACAAGGCACGCACGTGGCTAGAGACGGCAAGGAAGGTGTATGGAGCTGAGAATCCCGAGATGCTGTGGCAAGGAGGGATCCTGGCATTCGAGGCTGGCCAGTTGGATGAAGCATTCGGCTACTTCAAGAAGCTGTTCGATGCATTCGGTGAGCGACCGTTCAAAGGCTACGATCGCAAGTATCTTACCTTCTACAAGGAGCGTGCCCGCAAGCGGTAGCGCCATTCACACATTGGCAGTTACCTGGATTCTCCTGAACTAAATTAGTGCTGCTTGGCCTTCCTCATCGGCGATGGATTCGGTATGACGCGGAATTGATCGTTGCGGTCCGGGTCCACCACACGAGCGGTCCGCATCGCTAGATGCAGATGGAGATATCCGATCTCTTGCTCGGTCGTCGGCTGAGTGACTTGGAATCCCATGCGCCCCCAGTGGACAGCTTCCTGCTCAGTCTCATAGGGGAGGATGATGATGGCGCATCCGTCGCCGAGCATTTCTTCGATTCTCTTAGCGATCGCGAGATCGATGTTGCGATTCTGCCAAGACGACTCCACGGTCAACTCGTCGAAGTAGAGAATGTCGGAACCCGCACCTTCATCCAGATCCGGCATCGCCTGTTTGCCTTTGAAGTAGACCGCATACAGTGCTTCAAGCTCACCGCTGTCTGCGTCAAGAACATCGTAGATGCGCTGACCATAGTTCAGTGCTTGGCCAGTCAGGATCTTAGCCACGCGACCATGGCCAACTATCAAGGTGGGATCATCGTCGCCCACGACTTCGAAGTGCCACCAAGTAACGAACCCGTGGTCAACGTTCGGCTCAAGGAGGGATGTCTCGGCTGTGAGCTTTAGTCTCATGCGTCTAGCTTCACAGCTCGGACTCCTCTGGTCAACGCTCGGCGGGCTGGTGCGCAGTGCTGAGCTACATGCGCTCTGGGCGAGGATGACTTCGGACGTGGGCACCGATATCCCATCGCGTGGGCCGAATCGGTGCGAGACTGGAGGGCGTGGGGCAGGTGATTCTGGTGGTAGAGGATGATGCTGACCTTCGAGAGAACCTCGATGGCGTTCTGTCGACGGCCGGTTATCGCGTGATCACGATTGCTTGCGGTCGCGACGCTCTCGCCGCGCTGGACGGTTGCCACGTTGACTTGCTAGTGGCCGACTGGGGACTTCCGGACATGAGCGGCGCCGAGCTGGTTTCGAAAGCCCGCGCTATGTGTCCAGGCGTGTTCCCCGTCCTCATGATGACCGGCTGGCAGCCGCAGGATCTCGGCCCCATGGAGGTCAATGCTTGGCTTCGCAAGCCATTCGACCGTGAGGCGCTCTTGGCCATGGTTGAGACCTTGCTCCGGTAGGAGCTTCCCCTCACCGCGTAGAAGTTCCGCGCCAAGCCCACGACCACTGCCGAGCCGAGCTGGTCGGCGACCACCGCCACGCCGAGCTGGCCCGCGACCACGCGACGCCGAGCTGGCCCGCGAGTACCGGCCGCGCCGGAGCTGGCTGCAGACCTGGTCGGCGACCACCCGCCAGGCCGAGTTGGCCCGCGACCACCGCGACGCCGAGCTGGCCCACCACCACCGCCACACCGAGCTGGTCGGCGACCACCCCGTTACGCCGAGCTGGCCCGCGACCACCGCGCGGACGTGTCCCGCTCGCGCGCCGAGCGGGACCGTCCGCGTTGGCAGACGTCCGCTCGGACCCAAAGCCGCGCAGCGGGGTTGAGAGTGGGCCGGTTGGGGAGCGCCGGGCGATGCGAGGCGGAGGTGTTACGACGAGAGGAAGGCGGCTAAAGAGAGGAGCCGCTCGCGGAGATCCGCGGGGTCGGGCAAAATACTCCACGATTCCATAATCCGGTGGAGTTCCGAGCCGATAGGGTCGTTTGGTACAGTGGTACAGTCAGCGGCCGGGGACGGCCTGTCTTGTCCCCTTAGGGGATCGCCAACTACTTGATTATTCGAGCTTTCCTGAATTGTCTGACCGCTCGTCCCTTCATGTTTTGGCAACACCGTCCCCTCGCGGGTCATGCGGGCCGCGGAGTGACGTGACTTCGCGGACTTGGGGCCGAATGTTAATTTGGCAACACCGTCCCCTTGGGGGTGAGGATGGCCGAGGTGGCGGAGGTGGGGACGCGGGTGGCGGGCCAGACGACGCAGCGGGAGAGATGGACGCCGGGGAGGACTTCGGCGGCGGTGCCGATGACGGTGTCGGGCCCGATCGTGGCATTCGCGCCGATGTGGGCACGGGGGCCGATGCGGACAGGCGGGACGATCGTCGCGGTCGGGTCGATGTGGGCGGAGGCGTCCACGCCGACGAGAGGCCCGGGAGGATGGCGGATGGTTGCGACGCCGCGCAGGACGTTCACGTTGCCCTGCAGGTAGCGCTCGGGGGTCGAGTGCTCCATGAAGTAGCCGCGCTGGACGAAGGCGGACAGGGGGACGCCCGAGGCCAGCCAGGGGACGTAGCCCTGGCGGATGATGCAACGTTCGCTGGCGTCGTCGGGGAGGCGCGCGATGAGCGAGGGCTCGATGGCGTGGATGCCGGTGAACATGAACGCGCCGTCGCCGAGCAGGCCGCGGATCGCGCCGCCTTCGTCGGGCGCGTCGATGGCGCCCCAGCGGCGCGCTTCGAGGTCGGCGCGCACGACCAGCGTCGCGGCGGCGCGCGCGGCGCGGTGGTGCGCCAGCAGCGCGTCGAGATCCATGTCGATGAGGATCTTGCCGTTCACGACCAGGAAGGTGTCGTCGCCGAGCAGGGGCAGCGCGCGCCGGATGCCGCCGCCCGTGCCGAGAATGCCGCCTTCTTCGCGCGAGTAGACGATGCGCGCGCCCAGCGTCGCGCCGTCACCCAGCTCGTCGACGATGAGATCGCCGCGGTGGTGCAGGTTGATGACGATGTCGCGGATGCCGTGGCCGACGAGCAACGCGATGGCGTAGCGGATGAGCGGCACGTCGGCGACCGGCAGGAGCGGCTTGGGGCGTTCGTCGGAGAGGGCGCCGAGCCTCGTGCCGAAGCCGGCCGCGAGGATCATCGCGCGCGTCACAACGGACGCTCCATGACGACGAACATCCGGTCGTCGACGGCGCCGACCATGCGCTCGTAGAAATCGCGCGGTCCGATCCAGGCGATGATCGCGTGGTCCGCGCCGGTGGCCGCGACGTCGAGCAGACAGCGCACCAGCAGCGCGCCGCCCAGACCCTTGCCGCGGTACTCGGGGCGCGCGCCCGCAGGCCCGAACCAGCCAAGGCCACGGTTGTTGCCGTCGTGCGCCGCGAACGCCGCCAGCCGGCCCGACTCGCGCTGCACCGCCACATGCACGGCCGCGGGATCGTTGCCGCGCAGCGCCAGCTCGGCCTCGAAGGCCCACGAGGGCAGGAACTCGCCCGCCAGCTCGTGCAGCGCCGGCCCGTCCTCCGCGCTGGCACGCCGCAGCTCGAAGCCGTGCGCCGCGATCGCCGCTTCCTGTGCGCGCGCCCGCTCCTCGCTGACCAGCGGATTGTCGCGCAGCGGCACGCGCAAGTTGGCGTTGCCGCCCCACCACTGGAAGCCGCGCTTCTCCAGCCACTCGAGCAGCACCGAGTTGCGCTCGTCGACGCCCGGCGCCAGGTAGTTGCCCGGCTGGTCACCCACGCGCAGCTTGTGCACGCCAGCGCCGCGCGCGCGCGCGATGACCTCGTCGAGCAGCGCGTGGCCGACGCCGCGCTCACGCGCCTCAGGGTCGACCGCGATGAGCCGCAGCCAGCGCCCCGCCTGCGCGCTCACGCCCACCAGCTTGTCACCCGTCCACGCGCCCAGCGTCACGTTGGTCACCGGCCCGGTCGAGACCGCCGGCGAAGGCCCGAAAAGTTTCTCTTCTGCGACCACTTCGACAGGATCGTACGGGCACGCGCGGACCAGCAGCGCGCGCGCTGCCTCGAGCGCCTCGCGCGGCAGGTCGTCGACGGTGATCGCGCCAGCGGCAAAGCTCGTCACGCGCCCAACTTACCACGCACGCGTGCTATAGAAATCCGTCAGCCGGCAAAAGGCCTTCCTTCGAGGAGAATCGACCGTATGCGGCTTTGTGTGATCGGCTCGGGATACGTTGGACTGGTGGCGGGCGCGGGGTTCTCCGACTTCGGCAACGACGTGGCGTGCGTGGACGTCGACGCCAAGAAGATCGCTCGCCTGCAGGCGGGCGAGGTGCCCATCTACGAGCCGGGCCTCGAGGCGCTCATCGCGCGCAACGTCAAGGAAGGCCGGCTGAGCTTCTCCACCGACGTCGCCGCGGCGGTCGCGGGCGCCGACGTGGCGCTCATCGCGGTGGGCACGCCCCAGGGCGAGGACGGCTCCGCCGACCTCAATTACGTCGAGGCCGCCGCCGACACCATCGGTCGCGCCATGACCGGCTTCCTGGTCGTCGTGGACAAGAGCACCGTGCCCGTGGGCACCGCCGACCGCGTGCGCGCCATCATCGGCGAGCGCACCAAGCACCCGTTCGCGGTCGTGTCCAACCCCGAGTTCCTCAAGGAAGGCGACGCGCTCGCCGACTTCATGAAGCCGGATCGCGTCATCATCGGCACCGACGACGCGCGCGCACGCGAGATCATGCGCCAGCTGTACGCGCCCTTCGTGCGCACCAACGACCGCGTCCAGCTCATGGACGCGCGCTCCGCCGAGCTGACCAAGTACGCAGCCAACTGCCTGCTGGCCACGCGCATCTCGTTCATGAACGAGCTGTCCATCCTGGCCGAGCATGTGGGCGCCGACATCGAGGCGGTGCGCAAGGGCATCGGCGCCGACCCGCGCATCGGGCCCAAGTTCCTCTTCCCCGGGCCCGGCTTCGGCGGCAGCTGCTTCCCCAAGGATCTCAAGGCGCTGCTCAACACGGCCAAGCTCGCCGACGTGCCGCTCGAGGTGGTCGCCGCGGCCGATCGCGCCAACACGCGCCAGAAGCAGGTCCTGCCCGGCAAGGTGGAGAAGCACTTCGGCGGCTCGCTCGCGGGCAAGACCATCGCCGTGTGGGGCCTCGCCTTCAAGCCGTCCACCGACGACATCCGCGAGTCGCCCGCGCTCGCGCTCATCGATCGCCTGCTCGCCGGCGGCGCCCGCGTGCACGCGCACGATCCCGCCGCCATGGAGAACGTCAGCACGCTCTACGGCGACCGCGTCACCCTCGCCTTCAAGCCCTACGACGCCCTGCACGGCGCCGACGCGCTCGTCCTGGTCACCGAGTGGCACGAGTACCGTGGCCCCGACTTCAACCGCGTCAAGGCGGCGCTGCGCGAGCCCACCGTGTTCGACGGACGCAACATCTGGTCGCCCGACGACCTGCGCGCGCGCGGCTTCACCTACTACGGCATCGGCCGGAGATAGCTCCAAGGGGACGGTGTTGACACTTTAACTTTTCGCCGCACAAGTACGCGATTTGTCACGATCCGAAAGTTAAACTGTCAACACCGTCCCCCGGAACCACTCGACGAAGCGGCGCAGGCCTTCCTCGATGCCCACCTTGGGCGCGTAGCCGAGCATCTTCGCCGGCTTCGACACGTCCGCGAAGGTGATGGGCACGTCGCCCGGCTGGTCGGGCTTCCACTCGATCTTCGGCTCCTTGCCCACCGCCGCACCGATGAGCTCGACCAGCCTGCCCAGCGACGTGGTGCGCGAGCCGCCCAGGTTGTAGATCTCGAACGACCCGGGCGCGACGCGCTCGCACGCGGCCAACGTGCCGTCGATGATGTCGTCCACATAGGTGTAGTCGCGCGCCGAGTGACCGTCGCCGAACAGGGTCACCGGCTGGCCCGCGGTGATGAGCCGCGTGAACGCGTGGATGGCCATCTCGGGCCGCTGCCTGGGCCCGTAGACGGTGAAGAAGCGCAACGACGCCGTGCCGATGCCGAAGAGGTCCCGGTAGTTCGAGCACATCAGCTCGCCCGCACGCTTGCTCGCCGCGTACGGCGACGCCGGCTGCAGGCAGGGGTCGTCCTCGCGAAAGCCCTGCGCGGCATCGGGGCGCGCCCCGTACACCGACGACGACGACGCGAACACATGGCGCGTGATGCCGTGCGCGCGGCAGGCCTCGAGCACGTTGATCGTGCCCTCCACGTTGGTGCGTGCGTAACGTGGCGGATCGGCGATCGACGGGCGCACGCCCGCGAGCGCGGCCAGATGCACGACCAGGTCCACGCCGCGTGCGGCCTCGCGCAGCGCCGCGACGTCGAGCAGATCCGCGCGCACCAGGCGAAACCCGCGCCGCGGCGCAAGCAAGGCCGCGTTACGTTCCTTGGTCGCCGCGTCGTACAGGAACGAGTCGAACGAATCGTAGCCGACGACCTCGTGCCCGGCGCCGAGCAGACGCTCCGCCAGGTGCGAGCCGATGAAGCCCGCGGCTCCGGTCAGAAGGACTTTCATGGCGTCGGCGTCCTGAGCAACATGAGGTACTCCACATTACCTGCGGGACCGGTGATGGGCGACTCGACGTCGCCCTCCACGGTCCAGCCCG
>OBEQ011142730.1_pt1 | contig 26357 bp, 22 predicted proteins | sample 1670901 | NCBI WGS metagenome assembly OBEQ01 (sample SAMEA104232315, study PRJEB22302) | groundwater metagenome | biome: forest; feature: aquifer; material: groundwater | place: USA | collected 2011-08-07 | depth 5.4 m | reverse complement strand
TGTTTCCAGCTCATCTATGCCAAACAAGCCGAAACCAACATCGATTATGAATGACAATGTTCAAACCCCACTGACTAATCTTTACAGCGTATCGTCATATAGTGAGGATGAATCCAGTTTCTACTCCATCCAATTGATGAGCAGCAAGGAGGTAATGGATTTAGTGGAATTCATGGCCGATAAAGAAATTAATCGCAATGATGTGCGTTATATTAGTTATGAGTTGAAGGGCGATGATCGATTTGCATTGTTATATGGCACCTACAGAGATAAGGACAAAGCTATAAGAGCAATTCAAACCCTGCCTGAAACATTAAGGGTGCATCAGCCTTGGGTTCGTCTTGTCAATGAAGAGCTATAAAGAGCAACCATAAAGAACAACCATAAAGGATAGTCATAAAGAGAAAGCATTGATTGTTATACTCTGTGAAAATTCCGCACATAAAACGCCTTAAATGTCACCCCTTATGGTCCATTACTGACTTCCTGCGTCAGCTTGTGAAGCTGATCTCATAGCGCGAATTATTCAGCGCGCTGTTAGAAATAACTAATTGATCTTTCTTGTTTTAACATTGGCCATGATGGCTGCCTGATTTGCTGCTAAATTTAAAATATAACGCTGATACATTGAGTTAGATAGATTGTTCCTGTGAATGACCTCACAACTGGCAAATACAACTCCCTGGCAAAATGTGAAGTGGCACCTAAAGTGCTCTGGTAACAATACTCAATATGGGTGGACGAAATTTTTGAAGCGTTTTCTTTAGGGTAGATACATGAAACAAAGATCGAGGCAAATTATTTTCCTGACAATTGTTTGTAGTTGCCTATTTTACTTCTTTGGGAAACAAGAAAAAGCCTTACCGCCAGTGACACGGGTAACCGCAATTCCAGAAATTCACAACATCTCAAAATCTGATTTAATTATTGCGAAAGATAACTCGCAGGTAAACAAAGGCGCTATGGAGAATTCAACAAGATTGCACAAAAAGGTTGATACAGACAGCAATGTGCAAACTACAGTGAGTGGTGGCAATGTTAAAGCCTGGGGAATTGTGGGAACACCTGAAAGCCCTCCCGCTTTGAAGCTTGAAGCAGAAGTGCAATATGCGGAACAAATTATTGTTGACACCAAAGCATTATCAAACCTGACCATAGGGCAGGTGGTCGATCTTGAGTTAAGCGGCTCTTCAATGGTCTCGGCCGTGATCGAAAAGAAAAGAGTATTTCCCAATGGTGATATTAGCTGGAATGGTCATCTTGAGAGTGAAGGTGACGACTTTCCAGTTACCATCACGATAGGCAAGCAGGTTTCTTTTGCAACTATTACTACTCCTTCCGGTGAATATACGGTTGAAGCAGAGGGCGATAAAGGCTGGGTATATGAAAATCCTGATATGAGCCACTTGCAGGATGAAGAGAATCCAGACGTTCTTATCCCCGGCCAACAGCTAATTGAAGAACCTGCAAGTTAGGCTTGCAGCAAAAAAATTGAATTGTTGTTTTTCATGGCAAAGGATTGTCCTCAAACATGCACAGAGGAATGGGTCATGAATTTTAGTAAGCTAATGTCTAAACGAACCAGTCTAGTATTTTTTCTTATTGGGTTGATGTGGGCGCCACTGTCACTCGCAATCACTACAGTTGATGTTTTAGTGCTTTATACGCCGGGGCTCACATCGCGCTATGACGGTGCGCCAGAAACACGTATCAACCATCTATTTTCGGTAACTAATCAGTCCTATCTTAGTAGTGGTCTGGATATTCAAATCCGCTTAGTACACTCCGAGCAAGTTGCATATCCAGATGATGGTGATTCCGGTGATGCACTACGCGCTATAACATTGCAGACTCATTCGGCGTTTACGAATGTGCCAGCATTACGGACGCAGTATGGAGCGGATATGGTTTTGTTGTATCGCCCCTATATGAATGGCCACAACAGTTGCGGTATTGCTTGGCTCGGTGGTTACGGTGCTAGTGGGAATATGCAATGGTCCCCGGGCTATATGTTTGCGCATGTATCTGCCACTCTGTGCGGCGACTATGTGACAGGACATGAATTAGGACACAACATGGGGTTGCATCATTCTCGACGACAAGCACCTGCTGGTGGTACTTTTCCTTATGCGGTTGGTTATGGTGTAGATAATGTGTTTGTTGAGATGTTGGCGTATCAGACTTCGTTCAACGTTGATTATTACACTGGCAAAGAGTACAAATTTTCCAGTCCTAATCTTACCTGTAGAGGTTATCCTTGCGGAATAAGCTCAACCGACGCTACTAACGGTGCCGATGCAGTTAAGGCATTAGCTTACACAGTTCCACAAATTGCCACCTTCTACCCAACCGTGATTTCAAACGGTGGTGGCGGTAGTGGTGGGGGCTCTGGGGGCGGTGGCGGCGACGATGAGTCAGATGAGGAGAAAGAAGCTCGTCTAGCATTTGAAGCGGCGGAAAAGGCGATGAATGAAGCCGGTGATACATTAGCCGAAGCCGAGACAACCTTAGAGGAGGCAGAAACTGCGTATGAAAAAATTAAGGAAGAAATTGTTAAGTTAGATGTCTCCATTGACGCACTACGGGTAAAAATTGAAGCGGCTAAAGCAACACGTGATGATTTGGGCGATCAATATCGTGAAGCATTAACTAAGAAGAAAACCGACCCTACAGTAGATACGGAAACATTACGCAAGAAATATGAGGCTGCAAAAACTGCCTATGAAACTTTGAAAGAAGATAAAGATGCTCTGGACGAAGATAAAGGTTCCAAGAAAACTGAGAAGCGCGCTGCCAAAACAGCGAAGAGCGATGCTAAATCCGATGTTCGAGACGCAAAAAGCCCCTTCAAAACTGCAGTGCGAGTATTTAAACGGGCACAAAAAGCCTATCAAAAAATTCTCGATAAGAAAAACAGTGGCAGTGATGAGAGTAGTGGTGATGAAAGCACTAGTGAGGAGATCTCTGAATTGGCAGAGTAGGAGTTCTCAACGGTTCGGTTAAAAAAGGGATCTAGTATCCCTTTTTTATTGTTTGTCTCTCGCTTTATATGATGTTTGTCTTATCAGATGCAGCTGTTTTAAATCTGCATGCAAACAGTGTTAGCAATAATAAAAGAATAACCCCATCACTCGAACCTCCACTCGATGATGAGAGAGCTACCGCCTTAGTACCTGATCCTTGAGTTGAATTGTTTGTCGCTGGTGTTGTCGGTTGCTGTACCTGGGTTGGCGTCACTGGCTGTGGATCTGGTTGGGGTGTCGCAGGTGTCGCTTCAGCATCAGGATCAATTATCACGCCCGGTTTTTCGGGTTCATTATCTGAATCATCATCAGTTGCTGGAAGTTCTGCTGGCGGTTTGAGGCCAAGAATAACTCGGTCAATCCAGAGGTCGAGGGATTTTATATTGCTCTTATCAAAAAAAGTGAGATGGCTTATTAAATCGGTCGCGCTATTCCTGAAGGGACCCTCGTCAACGAAAACATTGGCGATGCTTTGCGGAGACTGAAAAAGTACGTAACCATCCTCAATGTTGTCCGTCGTATCGAGAAAATCCAATGATTTTATCGCTGGCGTATAAAGTGGCAGTTCGGCCGCTTCTGCTAACGCATAGGTTGTGCCGTCGTAAAACACCTGGTCTTCAATGCCGTATTGGAGTGCCAGTGGCCGGGGTTCAAGATGGCTAGGTGGGTGGCGAAAGTAATGGGCATAGTTCAGGCCATCAGCGCGATCCAAACGGTGGGTTGCTAGAGAAAGCATAAATACCGATTCTGCTCCAGTAGCTCCTTTGGGGATAACCTCATCCATGTTGAGAAAATGATAAAAACTGCTGTGGTTGAATGCATTGTTAATCCCTGCGCCAGCAACCTCTAAGTACGCACCTTTTAAACCTGGTGCAGTAGCTGCAAAGGTTGAACCCAGCAATCCACCTAATGATGTTCCCATGTAATAGATTTTATCGACATTGATATCGGGTTTGTCACGGCCAGAGCGAAAGTTACCGTTTAAAGCATAGAATAAACTTCCGCCGGGTAAAATATCCAAATCTTTAAGATTTTCTTTGATAGCGTATAACAGAGAATGGAAATCTAACGGTGATTGAGCAGCGGAACCGGTGATAGCAAGAGCAGTTTCCGGTTTAAACAGGGAAAGATAATAAGGCTCATCGGGTACTCGACTGCCGTGATAGGGGTGATCCATCAAGACAACCGCGACGCCTTTTTTGATGCTTTCGGCAATTACGGTAAGCCCAGTTTCTTTAGTAGCACCAATTCCATGTCCATAAATGACAACTGGAACGCTTTCGGTGAGTGCGGCATGGGGCAAATAAAGCGAATAGTTCACCCAATTGTCTTTGTGTTCGCTATCGGATGTATAATCGACGTCACCGTCTTCGCGTCTGAAGTCGGTGGTTTTTACCTGACCGCTCACCACCGCAGCGAGATCGCCCGCGGGGAAGAAAATTTTGCTGGCGATGGTCATGGGATGGGATTCTTCAGCAACAATATCAATTAACACTTTTAACGAATCAGTAACTGATGCCTCGTCCCGCACGGTAAAATAGGTTAGGGACAAGATTTCGTTGCGTAATACACCTCTGCTTTTGAGAAAGCGAATATAGGGTTCGTACTGAGCTGAGAGTGCCGATCCATTCGCTGAAATAGCCTCTTTAACGCCAGCGCTGGGCACAAAATCATTGCCATCGAGGTTCTTGAGCGCTTTTGTCACCACCGCTACGTAGGTATTGCCGAAGGTCCAACGTGAACGCGGATAAGTTTCCACAATCATTGATGGCTCTGCCAATGTTTCCGCTAGCGCAACCATATTGGTGTCGGCGCGAATCGCCATTTGCTCACCGGTGTCATAATCGAAAACTTTTACGCTTTCGCCGCCGTCGAGCGGCAATGTTGTAATATCGATGGCATCCTCAAACTCAAAGAGCACCGGTGTAAGCGCAGAGTAACCCGTAAGGCCGTTAAAAACCTGTGAGGGCGAGAGTCGTTCAGGCCAACCATCAACGAGTGCTTGCGGCAGTATGTCGTCTGGATAATTAATTTGTACACCTGTCGGTGAATCAGCTACCTCAGTTGCATAATGGTTGCTTGGAAAAGGAAACACGCAGGTGTGTACGCTGAGTGGATTACAGTTAGATTCAGCCATTACAGCTGAGCTGGCAATCAGTGAAATTAACGCATAGAGATAGTTCGTTACTCGTCCCTTTAACCACATAGCTTTATATCCTTGTGCTTTTTATCATCGTTATAGGAAAGCTTTGGCTTCTCAGGAGATAAACCAATGACACCCAGGAATGCGGTGTGCAACTGAAATTTCTCCGAAGATGTTTCTACAATTACTGGGTACCGCTTACGGCTACTGCGAAAGGATCTACTGCTGATACACGATTGATCTTGTGTGAACTGCTGAATGTCGAGGACTGCTGATTATTATTTTAAAACAGATAATGTATTTCATTTGTTACTGTCGTTATGTTGTCATCGATGTCTATAAAAATTTAAAAAGAGTTTGCAAAATTTAAAAGAAGTTTGAGTGTCTTCTCTGGCTTAGTGTAGTAGTAAAAAACAAAAACTGCGGTGGCAATTTCTGACATAAATATTGACGAAAACTGACATAACATTGTCACAGTTTAAAATATGTGAAGGCTTTGAATTTAAGCTGACCGAAATGTCACAGTTTGATTAATGAGGCGCACAAGTTGATAGTTAACAGTTACAACCTCTGTTCTTTTTATTTTGATCGTGTGGTATTTAGCTGAGGTTTGTTTGATAGGATGAAGGACTGAATTTCTATAAGGCATCAATTCTCAAAATCTTTGCCTGACTCTGTAGTCGCTCTTCCTTTCAATGCAGTAATATTTTATAAGATAGAACAATCGTACCATTATAATAATTGAGGGGCAGGGGATGACTGGGAAGCTAAATAGAAGACGTTTCATAAAAATGGTGGCCACTGGCTTAGCTACTCCGCTCATCGTATCTGGTTGTCAGGATTTTTCATTTAATCCACGAAAAATTGATAGTGTACTGCCATTGCTGCTTGGTAATGATCAAGAGGCATCGTATATGGTTTTTGATTTATCGATTGCCAGCGGTGATCCGAATTCTACCGGTGTAGTGTTATGGACACATATTGCAGAATCCGCCTATAAATCAGCTGAAAATCTTTACTTTCAAGTTGCACTCGATGCCTCATTTATTGACGTGATAGTGGATGGTCAGGTCGATGCTAATGATATCCATGCCGGTCGTGACTTTACCGTCAGTGTCGATTTGGATGGGCAATTACAACCTAATACCCGCTATTATTATCGATTTGTCTACGATGGCGTGAGCAGTCGAACAGGCCGTTGTCGTACCTGTCCAGTAGATGGAGTTCAGGTTAATACATTCAAATTTGGTGTGGTGACCTGTCAAGACTATACCAATGGCTATTACGGCACGATGAATTATCTCGCGGCCGATGAGACAATTGATTTTGTTTTGCATCTGGGTGATTTTATTTATGAATCGGCAGGTGATGCGCGTTTTCAAAACTTACCGTTTGCGGATAGATATCTCCAGTTGCCCAGCGATTCTATTGTGGCGATGGATCTCGAGGATTATCGCCATATCCATAAAGTTGTCCGCACTGATCGTAATCTACAACTAGCACTCGAACGTCATACTTTTATCGTCGTGCCTGATGATCATGAAACCGCAAATGACTGCTACTGGGATTATGATCGAGATACCTTGGGCGCACCGGACCATCCTTATGTAACACAAGCAGAATATGGCAACGATCCCGCACTTTTAACCCAACTAAAATTGGATTCTCAAAGAGCTTGGTTAGAGTACACGCCTGTAAGAGTTGAGGTAGATGAAACAGCAGTTCATCCCCATCAATATTCGCGAATTTATCGCCGTTTTCAATTTGGCGATCTGATTGATCTCTATATGTTGGATACGCGCACTTACCGCAGTGCGCATCCTTGCGGCGAGAAAGATTACTCTGAAAGATATGGTGCATTCAATTGTGAAAATACATTGCTTGAGAGCAGGACGATTTTAGGTGAGGAGCAAAAAATCTGGTTGACGGCGGGATTGATTCAATCACCAACGCGTTGGCAGGTTTTGGGCAATCAAACCTTTATGGGGCGTTTGGGAATTGCTACACCACAAGACAGCGCTGTATTAGACCTTAATGTAGATGCCTGGGATGGCTACAAAGCTGAGCGCCAAGAATTATTAGAAACACTTAAAGCCAGTGGCAGAAAAGATCTGGTGGTTTTGACCGGCGATTTACATACCTACATGGCGTCAGAGCTGAAATTGGATTTTGAAGATATTAATCCATTGTCTGTTGACAATTATATTGGCGTTGAGTTCATGACACCTTCAGTAACTTCAGCGGGATTAATGGAGTTGGTACTTAAGCAAACACCCAGCACACAACAAGCAGCAGTTATTCAAGCGCTCTCTCGTTCGGCGGTACAGCTGACCAATCCTCACGTCCGATTTTTTGACAGCACACGCCACGGTTATTCGACGATTGAGTTTTCCCGTGACTGGTGCGAATGGCGTGCCTATACCATCGATAAAAATAACAATACAGCAAACAATCCAAAGTACGAACTATTTCGCTGTAAAAAATATCATGGCGTGCCTTGGTTAATGTAGTTGTTGTTGATTTATTTTATATGGATATGAGCGGAGATTACTTCTGCGCTCTGCGTTTTGCTTCTTCCCATGAGACTGACATTGGAGTGACAAGCCAAAGTTTGCAGGCTTTTAAAAATAATTTTATTCCTGAAGCGGACTCCGTCTGAGATGAGGCGCTGATATCGGCATCTGCGGTTTCATGTTGTGGCTTGATTTCCAGATTTTTATTTTCACGCGCTTTGGCGTTAGTAAGCTTTGATGTTGTCTCGGAACTTGTCGGCGGAGATTTTTTAAGGAGATTGTTGTCTTCACCAACGTATTTTGTGCCATCAAAAAAACCTTCGCCTAAAGCAATAGGTTGGATATAGCAGGAAATATCTTCAATATTTTTGCCATTTTTAATGTCTTCAAGCGATTGTGCGACATCAACTTTCGCGTCGAGAAACCTTTGCTTAATTTCGTCAGGGTAGTTGACGTTATTGAGGATTTTATCGATATCTTTGATGTACATTTTCATCTCGAGTGTTACCAGATGTTTATTTTGCAGTTCCTGTTTCTTTACCACCTCGAGCTGATCATACATTTTTGCTTGTGTTACTCCTAGGTCAGCGGCTTCAAGTTGCACGCCACGGTCGAAGAGTTCAAGACGTACAGCCACATTAGATTGAGCTTTGCGGCGAAATTCCTTCAACTGTTCCTGTAATTTCGTGTAATAAGTTTTTATGTCGTCCTCGCTTGATGCGCGAAGTTCATTTTCAAACTCATCGCGTTTGGTACCGGCGATTTTCAATATCTTTTGCAGATCGTTGCGCACGTGTAAATCGAGTAATTTAAGACTCTTTATCAGTTCTTGATCGTTAAGTTCTTTCAGATGTGATGTCAATTTATGAATAAACGTTTTTTCTAAACCTTTCGGTAACTGTGAGGGTTTTAAAATGTGTTTAACTGCGTCTAATCCCTGCGATGCACGGGAGAGTTGTTGGGCGTAAGCGATCAATTCCTCTAGGGCTCGGCGTCGCTCCGCAAGTGAGTTAATATCTTCAGCTAATGAAACACTGACTGAATTGCTCATTTAATCTATCTCAAAAATGGCAAGTAAATATCAAAATGGTTTGCGTTAATTATATACCTTTATGCGGTCCACCGTAGTTCAAAGTTAGAATAAGCATGCCAGGATTTACTATCGTCATGTGTTCAATAAAATGCGCTGTTTTAATAACTTGGCGCGGCTATCCGTGGACTAATTTTTGGGAGCCACTAAATAAAATATTTAGTGTAAAGCGAGATGAACCAGTGACCCCACTATTGCAAATCAGTCTATAAGGTGGCGTCACTTCAAACCACAAGGTACGGGTTAATTTTTATGGATTGTGAAATGCCTGTTATGAATGGCTTTGAAGCAACGCAATCCATCCGACTTTAGTAGTGGAACTTGCATGCGTATTAACGAACTGGATTATGATTTAGTAGACTAGGGAGTTTTCACCAAAAGAAAAATACCAGTCAATCGACTACCAAATAAAATTGTTCAAACAAAAGATATATCAAGCAATTTAAAAAGTATTTTGGTTAATCGCTCGTTTTGTCGCTCGTCTCATTGAAGACAAGCCATATAAGCCTAGTAACATTACAATAATAGAGGTTGGCGCTGCCCCTGGGATGAAGGGGACAGTAAGTGCAAGAGTTGCTGGGGAAATACTTAGAATTACGGTACCTAAAATCAAGGATAAGCGGAATTTTTTCATTTGAACTACTTAACTTCTCAAATTGAATATTACAAAAGTGGACCCGTTTTGGAGCCGCGCATTCTAATGAGGAGCAAGATTGGTGTCAATATAATCAAGCTGATTATGTGAAAATTTAACGTACCTGAAAGAGATAGAGGAATCGCAACGATATTGCGTCCCCGTCAGTGTTTGAGTGCAGGCTGTAACCGGAGATACTTGGGTTTAAATAGTTGAACATGATCCTTATCTGGTTAGAGGCATAATAATTGACTCCGAGTAAATTCACACTGGCTTCGGCTCCCAGGTTATTGTCGCGCAGATCCAGCAAACTATGACGGAATACGAGTTCCCATGCGCCTGATTCTGCGGCGGGTTTAATAGCGGAAAATTTGCCTTTCTTGTATTGGTGTTTTTCTCCGGTGAGAAGGTAGCCTGCCTGCACATAATAGCCGTCGTATAGCCATGTTTCGCCGTCTACCTGATCGACGCTCGATGCCATATATTCAGCTTGGATGTTAAAAGATTGATATTGCCAGGCAGCTTCAACTCCTTTCAGTTGTTGACTATCAGCCGTTAATATCGCGCTTAAAATCATGTTGTCTGCAGTATTAAGTTCACCCTGTTCTTTAAATTGAAACGCATTTTCATCCCAGTCGCGCCAGGAACCCGCGAGGCCTAGATGTAAAATTTGCCTATCATTTTTCAGCGGAGCGTAGGTCAATCTGGTGGTGATTGCCACCGGAGGTTGATGATCGTAATCGTCATCATTTTCTGCTTGGAACAATCCAATGGCCAGACTTGAACGCGGGAGTACTTTATCTAGCGAGTTTATATCGAAAGTAACACCCAAGCTTCGGCCGGGGGCAAAAGCGGAGCTTACCATCGAGCGTTCCAGGGTGGGAATATCGCTGGTGCTGCTGAGTTCTTCAAAACCAAATGGTTCTTTACTTTTACCAATCGTAACCTTAGCCCATTTCCAGCCGCGGTATTTGGCGTAAGCATCATTGACCTCGACTTCATTTTCGTTGCTCTCAAAACCAAATTCTAATTTGGCTGACCAATGGTTTTTTGTTTTCTGAGAGAAAGCTAATTCCGCACGGCGAATTTCGGAAGAGATGGTAGAGCCGTCTGCTTGTTTACTGTAGAACGCACCATAACGATTTAGGTCCCACATTAATCTGCCTTTAAGAACAGGTTTCCGTTTATGATGATTGTCGTGGTAATGGTGTTGACTCTTTCTCTGCGCCCGAATTTGAGACTTATCAGCTAACGCATCTAGTGGACATAGGAGCAAGCAGCCCAGCAGAAAGACAAACAGATGAAATGGTTTTCTTAGAAAATATGTTGTCTGTTTGACGAATTTGTTTTGCACGTTGACTTGATCCTTTAATTTATTCATAAAACCTAGTCTTCAGTATCAGCGCCGACCAATGGATTTTCATCCGTAAATGCAAAAGTAGCCGAAAAGCTGCCTTTGGGTGCTTGGCCGGCTTCTTCCAGTGTAATTGTACCTACGCCAGCAAAACCTACTGGCGTGTAATTACCGTTGCTGATGTCCAGTAGGAATATGCTATTTGCGACACCGTGAGTGGGTATTACGCCAGGTTGATAATCCGGGACTTCAATAGATACTGTAGCTAACAGGCTGCGTTCAGCCACAGAACCAGCAATACCGATAATTACTGTCGAAGGTGATGTGGCGTTGGCGATGATGGTGAAGGTCAATCCAGATTCAATAGAGATTGTTTCTCCTTTATCGTCTATAAACTGGAAACTACCCTGGTTACCATTGAATGAACCACTAATGATAGTGGATTTCACCGTTGCACAAGTTGCGGCACTGTCCTCAATGCGTCGTTCATTCTGAGTTATTTCGCCGTTGATTGCTCTCTGTAACTGATCTTGCTGTTTCGAAAAGAAGTCTTTTACGGGCTCGTATAACGCAACAGGCGTATCGGTTAAACGCTGAATTTGATCGATCTGGGTCAACAATGTTTGTTCATCCCAGATAGAGGACAGGAGATCTTGAATACGATTGTGCAAACGATTGCGATACTCTGGGATAGCGTACAGCCTTGCAGAAATTTCCGTATAACGAAAGAGTGGACCCGACTCGGGCGAGAGTAGGTGACTGCCTGAGAGGGAGTCGTCAGTTCCCCAAGGGATAAAATGAAATAGATTGTCGAGGGGATTGTGATAAATATAGTAATTATTGGCGTTACCGGTTGCGGAATCCCAGTGGCTAGTAATAATTTCCATAGCCCAAAAAGTAATATATTCGTTAATATCGATGACCTTGTTTAATGCGGCTGGGAACTCATTATCGTCAGCTTGCAATGCTTTAACCACGCGATCGAGATCAGCACGATTATTTTTCTGTTCATTGGTTTTGAGTTGAAAATTGTCTTGTAAATTTGGTAAAAAATCGGCGCCTTGAGCTTCGTAAAGATTGCCGCTGTCATCAGTAAAATTTCTGGTTAAAAACGGCTTTTTGATACTCTCGATATGTGAATATATTCCCAGATTTTCACCATTCACTGTGACCATTGCCCAATTGCAGCGCGGTGCAGCTAATCCTGCGGCGCGGAATAACTGATAGGTAGTGCATTGGTGGCTATGAGAGGGATCTGTTCGGTCATTGTTGAGCGTCATACGCTGCATGCTCTTAAATTCACGGCCGGGGCGCAGAGTCGAAAAATTTAATTTGAAGGATGGGCGATTGCGACTTAGCGATCCGAGAAAACCTTTTTTTCGAATTGAAACATCTTCAACGCGTTCGCCATCTATCGTGACTGTCGCGTTAAACTCCTTATAGTGGAATTCATCTATGCAGTTGGAGAAGATAGTATCAGCGTTACGTCCATCATCGCGCAGTTGTTGATAATCTTCTGCGGCAATATTGATATCGACCGCCAACAATTGCGACCTATCAAAAAGTTCATCACTTTTATCTTCAACATACAGAGCTCCGATTCCGCTGGTCGTGTCACCTGCGACAGTTTCACCATCAATACTACAGTTGGTGATTATGATGAGTGTGCAAAAATAAAAAATTGCCGAAAGACAGCCGAGGACTGGTTTCGCAGATTTTAAATCGCAGATAATTCTCGCCATCAATTATTTTTAATCCGTTAAAAATCGATCAGCTTTGATAGTAGTTGGTCACTGTTTAAGTTTAGATGTAATATTCCCAGCATCAACATAATTTAATCCTAGGATGGTTCGAAGGAAGCTAAATGGCAGATATCTCAGTCAAGAAAGCCTATACCATGCCCAAAGAAGAGTTAATGGTAGAAGTGAAAAAATTAATAACAGATCTTGAGTCCAAATTTCAGTTGAGTTGCCGATGGGAAAGCGAGAGTTGTATAAGCTTTACGCGCACAGGTGCGAAAGGAAAACTCGAAATTGCTGACAAAGAATTGCGTTTATCTATGTCACTCGGGATGATGCTAAAAATGTTTAAAGGAAAAATCGAAGCTGAGATCACTACCTTCATTAGTCAGCGAGTAAAGTGACCCTGTAACATTAAATTTTAGTGGTTTGCCCACAGAGTGATTGGAGAAAAAGAATTATGCCGATAAATCGCATGCAGTGGTTGTATGGTTGCTTGATGCTAATTGGATTGGGTTCCACTTGGTATTTTAACATTCAATTTGCGCTTTCAGGCAATATATCCGTACAGGCATTTTTGCAAGCACTTAACACCCCTGCGGCTGCAACACTCACCGCCGATGCAGTAGTGGGGGCCACGGTTTTTTTAGTTTGGATGATTCCAGAAGCACGACGGCTCGGTATGGCAAATAGGTGGCTTTATCCGTTGGTAACGCTGTTTGTGGCGTTTGCTTTTGGTTTTCCACTTTTTATGTATGTCAGAGAATTTTATTTGGAAAGAATCGATCAACCCATTTAATTATGGGCTGATTTATTCAGCCTTCCAAAGAAGGCATTTCGAGCGACGAATCTTAGTTCGATAATTATTTCAGTGGTACAAGCCCTATTCCCTTTTGGCAGTGCGGCCCACCCCAATGTTCGATAATCTTGCCATCTTTAAAACGTACGATAGCGGTGCCATTGATGGTAGTTAATTCTCCCGATGGTGGGACATCGTAGTAGTATCCCCCAGTGTGCGTTCCGATAAGGCTCCAGTTGGAAACGACCATGTCATCCGATTCGATTAATACATTGATCGTCATTTTGCCATCAGGAAAAGCGCCCTTGTATTGTTCCCAGAATTCTTTTTCGTGCAAACGAAGGTCTTGATTTTTATCAGCCTCGGGCGTAACTCGACCCGCAACATGACTGTAAAAATCGTCGGAAAAAAATTGAAATACTGCTTCGTAATCGCCGGCTTCCATGCGATTACTGTAGTGACCTAGAACTTCGAGATTTTTACTGTACTGTTTCATGAATGAAATGTCCTATTAATAATTGGTCCCATATTGCATTTGTTTTTTCAGAGTAAGAATTGCCACGGAATTATTTGCCAGTAGTACAAATGCTTCTCTCAGCAGTTGTGTTCAACGGGTTTTTCTCGGCGTGCTTAGGCAAGACTAGATCGCCTAAGATCCTATTTCCATAGGTAATTGTTCTGAAAAAAAGAAAACTCAGTTACGTAACCTGGGTAGGTTAATGGTAGAAATTTATTGCGTTACACGAGGTCAATGATAGAAGTATAAAAACTTAGTCGATGAGGCGGGTACCCAACTTATATCGATGGAAAAAAAAGCGAACTTTAGAAGAATACTTGTCGCGCATTTGTTGGTTTTCTTTCCCGAAACCTGCCATATAGGCGCCAACTGAATTCCAACTAACACCATGTGAAGCGAAATTCTGTGAAAGAATCCATGCGCCCATCGCAATATTAATGCAGGCATCGTCCATCAATTCATTGCGAGTAACACCAAATTTATGTTCAATGCGGGGAAACCATTGTGAGTGAATTTGCATAATACCAATAGCTTCGGACCCGTCCGGTGCGTTGTTAATGCTATTTTGAATGAGTGAACTTTCTTTGGTTGCGACGGCTTTTATCAGCAACTCGTCAATATCGAAACGATTTCCCGCTTCGCTAAAGCATTGGTTGAGATAATTATCTGTTGAGCCACTCATTATCGCGGCCTCTAGGTTCGAAAGGGCATCACCATGGGCACTTTGACAAATGACAGCAACGCTAATACAGGCGACGCGAATCGACTGCAGGTAGGGTGAGATCTTAGTACTTTTGTGGTCCTGTTTCGGAGTCATGAAAGTAGCTTGGGCCATATTTGATTATTATTAGGTGGCGCTATTTTGTTTATCTTTATTATTGGCTACGGGTAAAATTTTAAGATAATCCTTAGGTATTACAATACAATGGTTCACAGAATTAGAAAGAAGATTACATCTATCCCGAGGGAAGTTCGTTTAATGTACATTATCTGCTCGAACTCGGCTATTGGAAATTTCAGAGTTAGGAGTGCGGGTGTGTAAGTGAATGCTAACTAGAGAGGTGAAGGTGAATCCAATAGGCGGATATTTTCTGCTGTTTTACCCCGAATTAGCTGGCAATCGTCAAATACATCTCAAATAAAATGTACAGTCCGAAATTACTTATCCTGCTATTTTGTCTGCTCTGCAATATCTCCGCTGCCACACAAGCTGAAATTTATAAATGGACTGATGACAAAGGTCGGGTGTTCTTTAGTGATAAGGCACCGCAGCGCAAAAATTTTCAGGAAATATCCGCACAGATCAGTGAAACAGGTAACTTTTTTGGTTTCGAAAAAGTTAAAGCCGTGGATGTCTATGTACCGAATAGAGACCGTGGCTTAGCGAAAGTAAATCTTGATATTGAATTGGTGAATTTTGAACTTAGTGATGTGGACAGAGAAAAAATTAATGTTGGTGTAAGAAAAGTTTACCAGGCATTTATCAATTGGTTTGGCTGGCCAGCAAAGCCGACAGAGCATATTAAAATTAAAATCTTTGGTAGGTATAATGAATTTGAAGATTATCAAAAAATTATTGATGAAAAACATGTGATAAATCGCAGTTTTTATAATCTCCAACTTCGAGAGATTGTAATGTTAGGCTCACAAATTAATGACGAGACCATGCGCACATTGTTCCATGAAGCAACTCACGCTATTTTTCATATGCAATATGGGGCATTACCCGTCTGGATTAACGAAGGTCTGGCAATGGTATTTTCAGGCATTGATCCTGATAAAAAAGGTGTTCACATCAATTTACCAATTGATATTGATGAGCATATAAAGGCCATGTTAGCAGAACGTTCTCTCCAACGATTCGGCAATTATCTTGCGATCGATAACATTCAATGGCGTTCATCCGGCGAGAACGTTGAATACATTTACTATCGAGTCGCCTGGTCTATGATGATGTTTATGCTGTCCGAACAAAAAAATACTGAAGCCCTTGAGAGTATCATCGCGAAATTAAATCACTCAGAATGGTGGGCGCAGGGCGGATTGGCTGCACATTTTGCTGCAAACTATCCTGGCGGTTTAGTAGAATTGGACAAGCGTTGGCGAAACTGGATTCGTAAATCGCGATGATGAGGCTCTAGCTGAGTTTGGTCAGAAGCAAGTTAATTAGATACAAGTTGAAAAGACCTTTATTGACTATATCAATTAAAAAATTGGAGCTAGCATGATGCAAGATGAAAAAATTGTTGTCGACTTTGATGCAGCCAAAGAAAAACACGTGCATGTCAAGCGCGAAGAAAAAATAAAATCCATTCGTAATGCCTTTAAAAAAGCACGACAGGCGGTACTGACACCCGCTGAAAAAGCACATGAAAAAAAATTGGAAAAAAGAATGGAAAAAAAACGGCAAAAAAAAGCTAAAAAAGGCAAAAAATAGTTTTCTAGGTTTAGCGTGCATGTCTCTGCAAGCGAAACCAGAAGCCTCTTTCAATCTTGAAGCTATAGAGCTTTTGCTCCAATTGAATAGCTTCAGCAACAACCGACTAAGTACTAACTGACAATCTCTTCTTTGCAAAACTTACGAGCGACAAGCTTCTAGAGCAGCAAACGCTTAACAGTTAATAAGGGTTATGTGTGCCATTTTTCTTGGAAAATAGCTATTCGCAATCCCATAATCATGCTGCTAATATACGCGCTCTTTTGAATGGTGAGTAATTGGAATACGCAGTGTCATTAGGGATGAAGTTTTCATTTTTTGTGGTTGGCCTTCTGCTCTTAGTCTGCAATGGCTGGGCAGAAAATATAGCCGTGATTGTGCATAAAAAATGCCCGCTTGATACAATTGATCAAAGCGATGTGCGAAGTCTATTTTTAGGAAAATTACACACCTTTCCTGGTACTGATCTTTCTGCGGTTCCGCTCGATCAAGCAAAATCCAGTAGAACACGTCGCAATTTTTATATATCTATTGCCAATAAAACTCCGAGTAAAATGACCACCTTCTGGGCCCGAAATCTTTTTACTGGCAAGGGCAAAACCCCATCGGTCATTGGCGATGGCACAGCAGTCAAGAAAAAAGTTCAGGAATCTATACATCATATCGGATATATCGATAAAGGTTTGGTCGATGGATCTGTTAAGGTACTTTTGTATGTTGATACAAATTAAAACGCTGACAAACGTGAATGTTAAAAAAATTTCCCGTGATCGTTTGCGATGTTCACTGGTGATTTTAATCTGCCAGTTTATGGTGATTGCTAATAGTTTCGCTATGGAAGTAGATCTATCGGGATTTATAAGTATAGGCGCTGCCAAGTTTGATGACGATACGGTGACTTACGGCAGCATTAGCGGCAAGACAGATTATGATATGGATAGCGTTCTTGGTGTACAACTTGAGATAGCTGCCAATGAAAAACTTAGTGGTACCTTACAAGCCATAACCCGTGGATACACCAGTGAAGATATCGATGAATACCAACCCAAATTCAGCTGGGCTTACGTGACCTATGACGTTACTCCAGGTTGGCGACTGCGTTTCGGTCGTTTACAGATGCCGAGATATTTGCTCTCTGATTTTGTTGAAGTAGGTTATGCCTATCTCTGGGCAAGACCGCCGCTTGATGTGTATCCTTTGCTGTTGAGTCCGATTTCAAATTATGATGGCATCAATGTTTTCTATACTGGCAAACGTGGCGGCTATGATCTAACTGGCGAGTTTTATTTCGGCCAATTTGAGAAGAGTGTAGGTGGAGCCTTAGTTGAATCCGATAATTTGCGGGGCATCAATTTATCGATGGGCAACAAATTTTATAATCTGCATTACGGCTACATGCAGTCTCCTATGTCGATGTCAGTCGACGCCTTAACATCGCTTGTTAACGGTTTGCGTAGCTACGCCAATGTTAACGAAATTTTTCCGCAGATCGGCAATGCGCTCATCGTTGATGATGACCTCTATCATTATCATTCCCTAGGTGCGTCATTTGAGTACGAACAGTGGATATTGCAACATGAAACTATCTTGGCCAATATAGATCATGCATATCTTACGGATTTTAAGGCAAGTTTTCTTTCTTTTGGTTATCAAACAGAACTGTTGACACCGTATATTGTAGTTGGCACTTCGCAGAGTAAAACCAGTAACCAACTTGGCGATTTAATTAATGAGAGTATTGTGCTTGAACCCAATGTTGATCCAACTCTTAACATGTTTAGAAATTTTGCTAAACTCGCTATCTTGCCCGACATTAAACAGAACACGCTGACTTTTGGTCTACGTACGGACCCGCTCGATAATATAGCAGTTAAATTAGAAGCACAGCAGATTCGTCCCAGTGATGGTACCTGGGGCCAGCTAGTCGGATCGCTTTCAGAACCTCATAACACCTGGCTCTATAGTATTGTCGTTGACGCAATTTTTTAATTTCCTCCTTTCCCCTGATCTTGTATCGACACTCATTCAATTGGGTGATTGTTAAAATAAATTCTTTCTATAAGGTTTCCTCGCCAGTAATATTCGTGGATCTATTTTGAATGAAGGAATTTCGTCGATGGAAAGCAATTTAATACAATGGGATTTAAAACAATGGATAGAACTGCAAACTCAAGCAACAATAGTCCATTGTGAACGCCAGGGTAGAGGGCGTGAGGCGTGGTTTATCACTACGGATGTATTTATTGCCGGTAAAGCACAAAATGAAATTAAAAGATTCTATCTGCGTTGTGGTCGAGGCGGGCATGGTGCAATAGCCGAGATATACACTATCGCCAGAGAAGCGAAAGTATTAGCGGCACTTAATCGAACGCAAATACCCGTTCCTAAAGTCATCGGCTTCTATCCAGATAAGCCTGCAGTGTTGTTATCCCATGTAGAAGGTCGTGCGGATTTTCACAAAATTGATTCTGCTGACCAGCGAGAACAGATCGCTGACCAATTCATGCAAGAGCTTGCTCAATTACATAACTTCTCTGCCGATGAGTTGGGTTTAACCTCCTTGCCGATACCAGTGACTCCGCAACAATTTGCATTAGATGATCTTGCGATTTGGCAAAAAAATTACACGCAAACAGTGCGTGAAAAAGATCCTGCCATAGATTTTTCCTTGAAGTGGTTGAACAGCGAAATACCGCAACCAACAGGAAAATTGAGTTTGCTGCAAGGTGACACTGGGCCAGGACAATTCTTATTTAATGCCGAAAAAATTACTGCAATAGTAGATTGGGAGTTTTGTCACTGGGGCGATCCAATGGAAGATCTCGCAATGATTCGCGCGCGAGATCTTGTGACACCCTTTGGCGACCTTCGCCAACGATTCGCTAGGTATAGCGAGCTATCAGGCATTGCTTTAAACATGCCCGCGCTTAAGTACTACAGCGTAAGAGCAATGCTAAATACTCCACTGGGATTAATTGGTGTCATACAGAATCCACATCACAAAGCAGACATGGCTGAATACCTGTCGTGGCATCTGCTTTACAAACGCGCGACGATGGAAGTATTAGCCGAAGCGCTTGGCGTGAAGCTCCAGCAGACCCATTTGCCTGAGGCACAACAGTCGAGTTATTCACCCTTATATGAAGTTATGTTAACTAATTTAAGCAAAGAACATTTGCCAACGATTGTTGATTCTTACCAAGCGTATCGATTGTCCGGCGTGATTCGGTTGGCCAAATATATGCAGAATGTCGAAAAATATCGAGCTGATATGGATCGAATTGAAATTGCAGAAATTACCAAACTGACCGGAAAATATTTCGCTACACGCCTAGAAGCAGATCAGGCGCTAAACGATTTGATCCAAAACAATTGGCGTGCTCTTCAGCATCAACTGGTTGAATATCTCTTTCATCGCAGTACGCGTGAAGAGTTTCTTTTAAAACCGGCGATGGGGGAAATGGCCACTTCGGTGGTCGCGCCAATCGATTAGCTATACAACCATTGCTGTAATTTTTGATAGATGATATCAGCTGTCACAGGCTTTTTAATGTAATCATTCATGCCGGCATGGATACAGCGTTCCCGGTCGCCGGACATGACGTTTGCAGTGACAGCGATTATCGGTTTCATTTTGTTTTCATTTTCGCATTTGCGAATCTCTCTAGTGGCTTGAAAGCCATCCATTATCGGCATTTGGCAATCCATTAAAATGATGTCCACTAGATTTTTATTTAAGAAGTTAAGCGCATCGAGCCCATTCTGCGCCTGAAAAACGGTATAACCGATTTTTTCGATGATCCTTGTGAGCACCATCAAATTAACCTGATTGTCCTCAACGATTAATATTTTCGGCGGTTCATTGTCGAAGAGTGAATTGTCTTGTTGATTTTTCGTTTCAACTCTTTGGTAGGTCGGAACCTCGATGCAGTCTTCTTTTTTACCTTCTTTTAATGTGATGACAAAGGTAAAAGTGCTGCCTTTTTCCGGTTCGGAATTAAAGGTGATCTCACCACCGATCAATTCAGCTAAGCCTTTGCATAGTGACAGGCCGATTCCGAGTCCGCCATAACTGCGGTTATAGGAGGTTTCCGCTTGTAAAAAAGAACTGAAGATTTCTTTTTGCAGCTTTTTCGTAATACCTATGCCACTGTCATTGATAGTGAATTCGATTTTGTAGTGGCGGGAGGCGTGCAGTGGTAATAATCTAACGTTAAAAGATATGCCGCCTTTGTTGGTAAATTTAATGGCATTGTCGAGGATTTTATCCAAGATGTGAGACATCTTAGTATCGTCCAGGATAAGGTATTCCGGGATGGTCGGATCAATGTCGGTGGTAAATTGCAGTCCTTTCTTACTGCATTGTACTTTGCAGTTATCAATAATTGGTTTGAGGAAATTTTGCAAATGAATGCAGGTTTCTACTGTTGAAAGCACACCGCTGTGGACCTCCGAAAACTCTAGCATACTATCCACCAGCTTCATCATCTCGACGGAAGACTGCTTTGCAGTAGATACATATTGTCGTTCCGTTTCGGCGAGATCGGCAGTAAGAAGTAATTCCAGTGAGCCATCCACGCCATTCATGGGCGTTCTTAATTCATGACTGATGATCATCAAGAAATCATTCTTCAAGCGATTACTGCTCTCGGCCGCTTCCAATGCTTGAGCTTGCGCTTGATTTTTCTCTTTCTGCAGAATGTTGAATCTATCTGCCATCGCCAGCGAGAGTAATATGAGTTCTGCCGATATGCCGAAGTGGAGCGCATAATTTGAAACAAATGAATTGCCGATGACAATTTGAGATACTACATTGCTAACGATTCCTATAATAAAAACAATTTCGGAAATCAGAAAATATTGTGCCGAGGGTACCTTGTTGATAGTGCTGACGATGGCAATGTAAAGTACGTAAAATATAACGATAAGATGATAAAATGCCATGATGTAATTAATCACCACAAGATCGGCGAAAATACTGATGGGAATAACTAATAAACTGACGAATTCTAACAGGCGGACCCCCTTAGCTAAGGTAGGAAATCGCGCCGAGATCCACAAGAAACTGGATGCAAATCGCATATAAAGAAATAACCCGAAAGGAGCAATGATAAAGGTCATTCTTGTAGATAAGTAGGTGGATTCACCCCAGAGGTAGACGTTGCCTAACCCGTCGTGACCCAGAAAAGTGAATATCGCGGATAACAGATAAGCGCTATAATAAAAATAGGTTTTTTGTCGAATAATCAAAACGAGAAAAATGTTATACAGGGCTAATGAACCAATAATTGTGTAAATCGTCACATTGAATAAGTCTTTGTGATGTTGTCGCTCTGCAAATTTATCCGCTGAAAATGCGTAAAAGGGGATCATCATCCTCAACTCCATCGAATGGATTCGAAAATAAATTTCCTGCTCAACCCCTGGCTGCAATTCAACGTTAAAGAAAAAACTACTGTCTCTGACATCTCGTTGTGACATAGGCAGTGATGAGCCAGCGATTTTATGAATTAATTTGTCACCGCTACGATAATACAATTCGATTTGGTGTGAGCGTTGATAATCTAAACCAAATTTCCATTGCTGTGCTGGGGTAGGAGGTAGAAGTGTGGGAGCGCTCGCAGTAGCAGGGAGCATGACAGTGGATTTAAACCAATAACTGTGGTCGATTACACCGCCATTAAATGGCGTACTGGCATGCGCAGTAAAAAGTTGGCGGCCTTCCTCGGAAGAAACATACTCGAAGGAGTAATCGTGATCTTCCAGATAAACCAAGTTTGTGACTAAGCTGTTAACGCCCTGGATAGGGTCGAGGACTATAGGAGTTTGTGTTGCAGCTTGCGCAGTTAAAAAGAAAAAGCTGATCAAAAGGGTGATTGTGCAGCGTAGAAAATTTAATGCTTTGGGTCGAAAGCAAGCAGTAATTCTTTCCGTATTATGGAGTTTAAATATTGTATGTAGATTGAGCATTTTCTATCAATAGCATTCAATAGCTTTCATTAAGTACAGTTGCGACAAAGATACTCACATATCTGTTAATAGTAGACTAGTAATGACACTTGCAGAGGTTTAAGCCAAGCTAAGTTGATGATTTTTTTACTCAGTTTGAATTCTTTCTAGGCATTTAATGTAGGACAAAAGCTTTGTCTAAATCTTTCTCGATTTTGCTATGAATATGACTAAAATAGGGAAGAATGTTAAGGCGGCCCACAGTGTGTAAAATTAAAAGGTTAGAAAAATAAAAAACTTAGTAAACCAGATAAAAAATATATAAGTAAACTGAATTAAGGATAGGCGGTTGATGGCATCTCAGGGGCTAGAGTTTGATGAGGCAATGGTTGCATTGCTAATGGCTCAGGACGAAAAAAGTTTTAAACGCTTGGTAAAACACTACCATCTACAATTGAAGAAGTTGGCAAGCTCTATTGTTGGCGATTCCATTGCCGAAGAGGTTGTACAAGACGCCTGGATTTCCATCTTTAATCATCTTCCCACTTTTGAAAAACGCTCAAGTTTGAAAACATGGATCTACCGTATTACCTCCAATAAAGCCATCAGCCGCTTACGCCGTGAATCAAAAGTCATTGCTTTTTCAGAGCTGAAAGCACGCGAGGATAATGGCGCCGAACTCGATCTACATTTTGACGACACCGGTCATTGGATAAACCCGCCCAGTCAGTGGCACGCAGATGATCCGCAAGAGCTTCTCACCGGCAAAGAATTACAGGAATGTATTGAACATGTGCTCAGTGGGTTGCCACAGTTACAGCACGCCGTATTCATGTTAAACGATATGGAAGATCAATCGACCGACGAGATCTGTAACATTTTAGAGATCTCTGCGTCTAATATGCGGGTGTTGCTGCATCGAGTACGGATGAAATTATTTGAACATATCGACCATTTCCAGGAGACTGGCGAATGTTAAAATGCAAAGATGTTGCAGAAAAATCAAGCGCTTACGTCGATCATCAGTTGTCATTTCGCGGCCGGTTGGGAGTTTATCTGCATCTGGCAATATGCGTGCACTGCCGGCGTTTTCTCAGGCAATTTAAAATGATGATCTTAGGCAGTCGAAATTTGCCAATGGGTTTGATCGATGATCAGGACGTAGAAAGTATTTATCAACATGTGAAAAAGCATCAACAAGATAAAGAACAAGAGTAAGACTGATGGAAACTGTTTTAAAAATCTGCTCTATAGTTAATGCCAGGCTGTTCGAATAAGAAGGTTGTTTGAGAAGAAAGGCGATTGATAAAAAATGTTGGTAAAAATATTTTGAAATTGATGTAACAAACTACTGCCAATGTCGTCTACTGATTGTAACAAAAATTCAAGCAATAAAAAAATAACATTCTGTGATGACAGCAGTTCACAGACAATTAACTAAAACGAAACACTAACTCATAACCAGTGATGTCATTAAGGACTCAATACCATGAAAAAATCAATCTCCAATAAAAAAACGCTTATCAACACCATCGGCACTTTGACTGTTTCTAGCCTGGCCTTGGTAGGTAGTCTAAATGCTCATGCAAGTCCTTTTGGCGCTACTGAATTGTCCGGTGGCTATATGCAACTTGCGGAAGGTACTGCAGGTGAAGGCAAATGCGGCGCAGATCATATGAAAACAGCTGAAGGCAAATGCAGTGCAGAAAAAATGGAAATGAAAAAAGTTGAAGGCAAGTGTGGCGAAGGCAAATGCGGCGCAGATAAAATGAAAATGATGAAAGGCGAAGGCAAATGCGGCGCAGATAAAATGAAAATGATGAAAGGCGAAGGCAAATGCGGAGCCGATAAAATGAAAATGAAAAAAGGCGAAGGCAATTGCGGAGCCGATAAAATGCAAATGAAGAAAGGCTCTGATGCGGATAAAATGGAAAATAATACCCAGGGCTGGTTTCGACCTTTTCAAAGTGCAACAGACCGTCGGTCTGTTGCACAACAATACGAAAAGCTATGATAGAGAAATTATTCTCAAGATTATTTGTAATTTTGATCTTTAGAGAGCGGAAAAGAGTGAACAATCATGGCCATCGAGACAATTATTAAAGGCGCCGGTTTAGGATTGCGCAGATCATTGCTCAAAACCTTGGTAAAGGAAGTGCCTTCAGCGGTAGATTTCTTTGAGATTGCCCCCGAGAACTGGATTACAGTCGGTGGTCGCATGGGAAGGCAGTTGCGCGACATACGCCAGCATACATCGATCATTTGTCACGGGCTTTCATTATCGATTGGCGGTGTTGCGCCGCTCGATCAAGATCTTATCCTTAATATTAAAGAATTTTTAGCTGAGTTGCAGGTACCCATCTATAGTGAACATCTCAGTTACACCACCGACGATGCGCAACTTTATGATCTACTGCCACTGCCCTTTACCGACGAAGCGATTAAACATGTGTCCTCGCGCATACGGCAAGTGCAGGATATGTTGGAGCGCCGAATAGCGATTGAAAATATTTCCTATTATTTGGTGCCCCAAAGCGACATGAGTGAAGTGGAATTTATCAACGCGATATTGTCGGAAGCAGATTGTGATCTGTTGCTTGATGTCAACAATGTTTATGTGAATAGCCAAAACCATCAGTATGATGCCAAGGCATTTTTGCAGGCGTTAAAACCGAAAAAAGTCGCCTATTTACACGTAGCCGGCCATTTTGTAGAGCCAGATGGATTGATTATCGATACCCATGGCGCCGATGTGATAAATCCCGTTTGGCAATTGCTAACACAAGCCTATCAACTCTTTGGCAATTTGCCGACCTTATTGGAACGGGATTTTAATTTGCCCGAAATGTCTGATTTGGTAGCAGAGCTTACACACATCAAAGAATCACAGTCGTTGTATTATGCGCGGCAAGATCAATCTGCGGCCTAAAACCAAAATATAGCAATCGTACCGAAGAAGCCGCACCCAAGAATCCGCACCTAAGAATCAGAGGCACGCAATTATGAGTGTAGAGATGTCATTAGCTGAATTACAGCAGCAGTTCGGAGCGCATCTGCGTGATCCGGAAAATAATCCAGCGCCGTTAGCTGTTGATGGCAGACGCATGGGTGTCTATCGCGAGCTGATTTTTAATAATATTGAATCACTGCTGGCGAATATTTTTCCGGTTATAAATAATGTGTTGGCTGAAGATATCTGGATGGGTTTGATACGCGAATTCCTCCGCGACTATCGTGCTACCACGCCCTATTTTCCCTGCTTGGGTCAAGAACTGATTCAATTTCTCGCCGACCGTCAAGACAATAGTGATCTGCCCGATTTTATTTTAGAACTCGCGCATTATGAAAATATTGAATTCGATATCATGTTGACGGATGAGGAGTTTCCATTATCTGCAAAACCCACTGAACTTAATGCAACAAGCCAATTGACCTTGGCATCGACTGCCTTTCCGTTAGCCTATCGTTATCCGGTTCACACTATTCGCGTCGATCAGCAGCCAGAAGTTGCTCCAGATCAGCCGACTTTTTTGTTGGTTTTTCAGGATATCTCAGGCGATGTGCGGTTTTTTGAATTGCAGGGCTTAACCTACCATCTGCTACAGTTTCTCAAGGAGAATCGAACGCAGACATTGCAAGATCTATTAACCAACCTGGCTCAGACAGTTCGTCAAAATGATGCTGGATTTGTGCTAGACGACGAAACATTTATTATGCATGGAATTAACTCGCTGCAACAATTTAATGATTTATGCGTCTTGAGAGACAGTTGTCTATTAGGAGAATAATAATGTTGAATTTAGGCTTATTGGATTAAGCAAAAAAAACCCAAACGAAAAAAAGCCGGATATATGTCCGGCTTTTTTTATCATTAAAATATCAGCTAAGGAATCGACGCAATGTCTCCGGGCCGTTCTCTGTGGTCAATGGCTTAATAATATAGCCAGAGATGCCGAAGCTTTCACATTGATCGATAATCTCTTGATCAGCGACGGAAGACAACATCACGATGGGTGTATCTTTATCTTTGGCGCGAATCTGCTGTAAAGCTTCGTTACCATTGAGTTCTGGCATCACCACATCCATAAACATAAAGTCTGGTTGCTCGCTGTCGAACTTTTGAATCGCATCAAAACCATTTACTGCTTCAATGACGTTA
>OBEQ012057102.1_pt1 | contig 26359 bp, 26 predicted proteins | sample 1670901 | NCBI WGS metagenome assembly OBEQ01 (sample SAMEA104232315, study PRJEB22302) | groundwater metagenome | biome: forest; feature: aquifer; material: groundwater | place: USA | collected 2011-08-07 | depth 5.4 m | reverse complement strand
AGGTAGAAGTAAGGGGCGTTGTTATTAAGGTAATTAGAAGCCTTGAATCAACCGCGAAGGATGTTAATAAAAATATACCCACACCGTATATAACAGAGAGAGATGGGTTGTTTTCTCAGAAGGACTATGACTTGAACAAAATATATAATCTTGACTGTCTAGAATTCATGAGAAATGTTAAAGATAATTCAATTGATTTAATATTCGCAGACCCTCCATACAACTTAAGTAAAAGTAATTTTAAAATGAAATTTTCTAAAACTGGTGGTGCCGATTTAAGCACAGACAAGGGCGCATGGGACAAATTAAGTAAGGACGAGTTTGAAGTTTTCACAGAAAAATGGTTGAAGGAGTCATTTCGGATATTGAAAAAGACTGGTTCTATATGGGTTGCGGGTACTTATCACAATATACATCTTACTGGTTATCTCTTAGAAAAAATTGGGTTTGAAATATTAAATGAAATTTTATGGCACAAAACCGATGCGACCCCGAATTTATCTTGCACAAGGTTTGTTGCCGATCACGAAAATTTCTTGTGGGCAAGAAAAGATAAAAAAAATGTCTTTAATTACGAAGATGTAAAAAGAATAAACGGCGGGAAGCAGATGAGATCAATATGGCCAAGAGGTAAAACAGCCGGAGGGAAACGAATTCATCCCACACAAAAACCCGAGTGGTTATTGGAAAGAATAATTTTAGCTACCTCAAAAAAGAACGCTATAGTTTTTGATCCATTTATAGGCTCTGGAACCACAGCGGCTGTAGCAAAAAAGTTAGGCAGACAGTACTTAGGAACAGAACTCGATAAAGATTACTTCAAAATAGCCGAGGCGAGAATAAGCAATACATAAATATGCAACAGCATTATTTAATGTCAGGAAATTCCTTTGAAATCTTATCTAAAATCAACAGTAGGGTTGATGCTGTTATCGTTGATCCTCCTTATAATACCGCAAACAAAAACACTAAGGTTCTTAGGGGGAGAAAAACTAGATCTTCGGATTTTGGTAAATGGGATTATTTTACTGATAATGACTATTTAAACTTTACAGAAAATTGGCTGAGATTGGTAAAACCTATGTTAAAAGAAAATGGCAATCTTTTAATTTTTTCAAAACTTGAATATGTAAGTGATATTAAAAGAATCTATGAGAAACTGGGTTTTAGACATCACGGTACGATAATTTGGCATAAAACCAACCCCGCACCTCAAATAAGGAAAACTGGTTTTTTATCATCGTGCGAAGCCGTTCTGTGGGCAACCAATGGATTTGATAATAGTAAAATCTCTTATACTTTTAATTTTTCAAAACAGAATGAGATGCATAATTTTATAGAAACCCCAATTTGCATGGGTAGAGAAAGGACAGCACACCCAACCCAGAAACCAAAAAGAGTTTTATCTCACCTAATAAAGATATTTACAAATGAAGAAGATTGGATACTAGATTGTTTTGCCGGTAGTGGAACTACAGCGGAGACTGCCAATGAACTTAAACGGAACTCTATAAATATTGAGGCCGACAAAAGCTATTTTGATCTTATGAAAAAAAGGTTAGGTAATTTAGAAAATGCAGAGATAATCAACACCAAAGATACAAAAAGAGTGGTAACCAAAAAACCAGCTAATTAGTTGATTTCTTTGGTTAGGATTCAAAACTCAAACTAATTTTTTCGGTTGATTCGTTTTTCCAATTAACTCTGAATGCACTCCTACTGCCCCTCTCCTCTATACATAAAAATACATCCGGAATACGGTCACTGTTTTGTTTTTTAGCTTCGCCAAATATTTTTAATATATTCTGAAGATCAAACTTTTCTTCTGCAAAAATCCAAACGTTGCTAAAAGCGTTGTTTGTATTATGTCCGTGGTCTAAATAGTTACTCCAAGAATGTTCTAATTCCAATTTTTGTCTTGTCCCACCGGAAAAAATCAATTCAACATCTGGCCCTCCAGAGCTTATGATTTTAACATCAACAACATCTTTACCATCTATAGAGAAATTCCTTTTCCAATCTAGAAATAATCTTAAAAAGGTGCTGAACTCGTCTTCTTTCCTTACTTCGTAATCAATTTCGTTTTCGCAATACTGCTTTTTCAATTTGTCCCAATCATAATCCAACCGTTCTTTGATATTTTCATCTTCTTTTGAGAATTCTACAAGTGCCTCATCGAGCGAATATAATTTATAAAGATTGCCCTTTTTATCTAGGCATGTTTTTTTGAGTAAGTCTACATTTATGAGTAGAGGTTTATTGCTAAATAAATCCTCATTCTTTATAGCGTATATTCCACCACCCCAAGGATTTTCCTTTGTAGGCAAAACAATCAGTGGATGAAGGTTTTTCTTTTTTAATTTTTTTCCTTGCCAAAAATTAATAAGGTTAAATTGCAAAATAGTATTATTAGAATCAACAAAATTATTTACTAAACTTCTGATAAAATATTGCCCGTTGGAACTCTTAAACACAGATTGTTTTGCATAGTTAGCATTATCTCTTTTCAGTGGTATCCTTTTATTTCTCCCAAGCATTGTTTTTACATGGGCTTGAGATTCTCTAACATTAAGTAGCCACGCCTCAGTTTCGAGTACCTTTTTTAGCTTTTCGTCATTAGTATATGCAGAAAATTCGTCACGATTCAAAATAATCTTTCCATTACAAATAGCATTAAGCAACCTAGAATCTTTTCCTAAACTGCAAGCATTTACAATACCTGATCCTCTCTTAACTAGACCTCTCCACGTTAAAAGCGTAGAAAAATTTCCCCTTAATCCACCAAAGCGAGTATCATCCAAATATTTATAATCCTTTTTATTAACTTTCAAACGGACGAGATCGCTTTTATAGCGGTTTGATAACTCAGCTAGGTCGTTAGTATTAAAAAAGTTATTGCGGTAAAAACTCGCGATATCAAGAGCTAGAAATAGTATTTTAGGAATCTCAACTTTAAACATGTTGCAATCCTACCACTTTTTGGCAAACAAAAACAACCATCCGCACATTTTTGAAATGAGGCAAGCTCAGCGATTGCAAAAAAGAAGAAAAAGAGGTAGCATTAAGTTATGAACACTCGCCTTCAAAAACTAACCTTTACCGTGCAAGTATTTCGAGAAGGGAAACAATACATTTCTTTTAACCCCGAATTGCGCGTGGCTTCCTGCGGCAAGACCGCTGACGAGGCAAAGAAGAATCTCCCCGACGCCATTCGCGGATTTCTCTTGTCTGCGCGTAAAAAGGGAACACTCGCCGATATTCTTGAAGAAGCAGGTTTTGTGAGGCAAAAAAACTCTTGGCGCGACCCATATTTTATCTCTCTTGACCGGTTGACTGTCAGTATCTAAATCATGCCAAAAATTGCTCCGATACATTATCGTAAACTTGCTCGCGTTTTTGAGAAAAAAGGATTTACGCTGGATAGACATGAGGGCGACCATCTCATCTACGTCCGAAATGACGTTAAACGACCGATTGTCATTCCTATGTACAAATCAGTGCCGGTTTTCATCATACTCAACAATTTAAAAACTGCCGGCATCTCGCGGCAAGAATATCTCTCGCTTTTGTAAAATTTAAAATATGGAAAACCCGGAAATAAAGCGGCAGGCAAGCGTTTTTGTGATTTACCTGTTGGGTTTTCTTTTTACCTTGCACGCCACGCTCCCGGTCTATATCAACTCCACCTTCCTCTCCCATTTCACTACTGAAGCGTACGTCGGCATCCTCTATGTCATCTCTTCAATAATCACCATCACTGTCTTCATCGCCATTCCGAAAATTCTCCGGCGGTTTGGCAATTACCGGGCCATGCTCGGCCTCCTGTCAATTGAGTTCGTTGCCATGCTCGGCTTGGCCTCAGTCGAAAACAAGGCTCTCATTAGCATTCTTTTCATAGGAAGCTTCATAGCTACGGCCGTCATCGGCTTCAACCTGGATGTCTTTCTTGAACGCTTCTCAAAGGACGCGGTCACGGGCAAAATCCGCGGCACTCTCCTGTCAACCTCAAACATCGCCTGGATAATCGCGCCTCTCATCATTAGCTTCGTTTTGACCGACGCCGATTATTGGAAAATTTTTCTGGCGGCGGCGCTTCTTCTCTTACCCATCTTTTTTCTGTTGCATAATAACCTCAAAAATTTTAAAGACCCCGAGTATAAAATTATTTCCATTAGAAACATCGCCGGAGAAATCGCCAGTGATAAAAATATCCGCGACATCTTCGTTGTCGGCTTCCTTCTGCAATTTTTCTATTCGTGGATGGTAATTTACACGCCCATTTATCTTTACACCTACGTCGGCTTCAGTTGGCGGGAAATCGGCATCATGTTTAGCATCATGCTCCTGCCTTTCGTCCTGACGGAGGCGCCGCTCGGCAAGCTCGCCGACAGCCGCTGGGGCGAAAAAGAAGTGATGTCTGTCGGTTTCATCGTCATGGCACTTTCGACCGGGCTCATTGCTTTTATTCAAACTAAAAGCTTCCTCTTGTGGACTGTTCTTCTCTTCGCCAGCCGCGTTGGCGCCTCCATGGTTGAAATTATGAGCGAAACTTATTTTTTCAAAAAAGTTGATTCGGGCAAGGCCAATGTTATCGGCCTGTTTCGAACCATGCGCCCATTTGCCTATGTCATAAGCCCTATTTTGGCAACGCTTCTTTTCGCTTTTGCCCTTCCCATAAAATATATTTTTATGGTGCTCGCTATTATCATGTTTCTCGGCCTCCACTTTAGCTTGGAGCTGAAGGATACGAAATAAACACGACACCAATACACGAATGAACGCGAATGACACGAATAAAACAAAGGCCTTGTTCAGAACTTTTAGCAGTACTCAAAATTTATTCCAAATCATTTTCTCCCTCTTTATTTTCTCCGGCGGTTTCGTGGAGGCCGTCCTCACAGTCACAGGGCACGAGTGACCGCCCCTCCTTGGAGCAAAATTTCGCGTCGCACACTTTTGAAGTGTCCGACCCTCCCCCGCAACTGCCAGTGCAAATGTAGTGAGTCATAAGAATGAATATCTAATTACTAATTTCTAATACCTAGTGAAGGCCCAGATTCCCTTAAAATTATAACACAAACCAGCGGGATGGAAAACCTAATCAGTCGGTGCCGGTAAATCACTCGGCCGCAAAACCTAAACAGCAATCTCCGAAGACGACTGAAACGCAAAAGAACAGCAAGACGCGAAAGGTTCTCTCTCTAGCATTTGCGGACCCGAGGTCGCTTCAAGAAAAAAATGCTTCCCTCCTTTACCCTGATGAGCAACAACTCCTTGAGAAAGGCGCCCAAAAAGACGGACTGGATCAGGTTGAACTGTATTTCCGGGACATCGGAGAGACAAAACCTAGGAGAGGTGGGCGGAGACGAGTTTAGTCATCTCAAACATATTGACCACGTCCTTGCCGCCGAAAACCTTTTTCAGAGCCGCGTCCGCCTTGATGTTTCGCTTATTCGTGGGGTCCTGAAGATTTTTACCCTTAATATAAACCCAAAGTTTCTTCACCACTTCGGAGCGAGGCATCGGCCCATTGCCGACTACTGCCGCGAGGTCCGCGCTTACGTTAAGAGGCTTCATAAAAGCTGAATTTTCTTTTGCCATATTTTTACTTGCCCGCCTAAACTTTTTTAAAGTTTGCGCGGGTTGGTTAATTAATAACCTCAATAGTGTAACATAAAAAGCGCACGAGGGGAAACCTAGTTAAATGTCTAACTCATACTTGAGGTAGAACGGTGCTCGGCCAAGCCCTGCAATGTGATTTTAGCTCGTTATATTTTACCACAGCGCTGTCTTGAGCACATCAAAAAGTTTTACAAAAGTGACACAAAAATGATACGCAAGCTTGTCACAAATCATTTATGGTGAATACCCTCTGCAGGAATCAGAGTCCGAGTACTGTTTGTATGGTATGCCGTGTTTTGTAACCGACATAACCCGAAACCGGCGTCACGCCATATTTCGTCTGGAAATTGGCCACCGACTTTTGGGTAAGCGGACCGAAAGTGCCGGAGATGATGCCCTCTTGGTAACTTCCCTCGTAGACTAGGAATTTCTGCAGGTTAGCCACATCCTGCCCACTATCGCCTCGCTTAAGGTCAGTTTGAAGGTTAGCAAGGCCATTGGGAGCGCTCGAAATCATCCACCCTTGCGATATTGAAGAGAGAATGGCGCGAGTCGGCGCATCAGCAACACCCGTCTGCGGCAAATTATATTTCGCCTGGAAGATCTTGAGCGCGGCTTGTGTGAGCGGGCCGAAGTAACCTGTGGTCAGGCCGCTCGGGTGGGCATTGACCGTATTGAGAATTTGCTGTAAGTGTTCAACCTCAAGATTTTTGTCTCCGACTTTAAGGTCAGTGGCGAAATGGTCCATTGAAATCGCGGGTTGCAATATCGGATTTGAATTGAGTTGCACCTGGCTCACGCCCGCCGAGGGAGCAAGGGATACTTGCAAGGGATTGGAGTACTCGCCTCCCGTGGTGTACGAATAGAGAGCGTAGTAATAGGTGGTGGCGTTTTTGAGGTTCGTGTCGGTAAAGGTGGAACTAGCACCTTGGTATATGGTCTGTCCGTCCGAGGGCGATGTGGGGTAACTACCTTGTTTGCGGACGACAATAGTTCCCGCAAAATTCGCCGTTCGAGGATTATTCCACATGAACATAACCTGTGAATCCGTCGGCGCGGCCGTTATGAGCGCGGGCGTTGGCGCGGAAACGAAAAACCCTCCACCGCCTCCACCACCGCCACCGCCTGAGGCTACAGCCGTGCTTGGAGATGTTTGAGAAACAAGAGCCGGAGTATTCTCGATACTGGTGGAGCTTGATGCAGTGCTTGTTGCGGTTATCGTCGTTGTGCTCGCTATTCCTCCTGCACCAGAACTGCTTTGCACGGACACTGACGCTGAAATGGTAAAGACGTGGTCGTCGGAGTACGTAATATTATCGGCAGCATCAATTACCTTCACCCTGAAATGGTAAGTGGTATTCGGAAGAAGCGGGGAAAGCGCAACCGTGCCGGATGTTTGAAGCGATGTGCTGGCAAGCGCAGTTTGTCCATAGGCGGTCGTGAGGCCGTATTCAACCGAACCGCTCGTACCTTCGTCCGTGGTCCATGATACGGACGCGCTTGTCGCTTGAATGGATGAAGCGGACACAGAAAGGATGTTCGCCGCCGGGTCAAGGACTGCCGGCGCGGCGAGCGTGTTGAAATCATAGATATTGGAAGTCGTTTCAACGGCACTCGCCCCGGCCGGTTTTGAAACAACGCGGAAATCATAGCTGGTGTTGGGATTGAGGCCGGTAAGCGTCACGGAGTGCGAAGTGGTAAGCGCCGCATTAGAGGAGCTTTCGTCAAACTCCATGTCATCTCCGTGCTGAACGCGCGAATCAGCGGGCACATCAGTCGTCCACGTAATAGTCGCTCTCGTTTCACCTATTGAATCCGCCGCGACCCTCGATATGACAACTGTTGGGGCTGTAACTGAAACGGAACCAGAGGAACTGCTGACTTGTGGCGGTGCTACAACAACGGGTGCGACTATCGGAGCCGCGTCCGTCGTGAACGAGTGGTTGCAAGAATTTGCGGTATTCCCCGCAAGGTCGGTCGCGTGGATGCAGTAGTAATAGGTCGTTGAGGGAGAGAGGTTAAGAATGGTCGCGGTGTGAGCGAGAAGCGCCGTCGTGGCAATCGTTGCCTGCGCTCCATAATTCATCGTCGTGCCATATTCCAAAGTGGACGTGGCGAGTTCGTCCGTTATCCATGCAATTGTTGTTGACGTCGCGAGAAGTGTGCTTTCAGCTATGCCGGAGATAAGCGGCGGCGTGGTGTCGGCGGGAGTCCGCACTACGACGTTCGGCAGGGCGCCTGTCGTGAATGTTTCGTCCGAGGACACAGCGGTATTGCCAGACGAATCACTTGAGTGCACTCGGAAGTGGTAGACCATATTGGGAGAAAGATTAGAGAGCGTTACCGAGCCGGAAAGATTGGGGTTAGTCGTAACCGAGGTCTGCGACCCATAGTTTGTGGTCGTCCCATATTCTGCGTAGAAGTCCGCGACTTTATCACTCGCCCACGTTATCGTAGCTGATGACGTGGCGAGTGAAGCTACCGCAATGACCCAGAGAGCCGGCGGCGTAGTGTCGCGCACGAGAGGAGCCGCGCCTGTCGTAACCGAGTGCCCGCATGAATCCGCCGTGTTGCCCGCCAGGTCGGTCGCATGGATGCAGTAATAGTACATCGTGCCCGGAGAAAGACCCGCCAGCGTTGCCGAGTGCAAGAAACCCGCGCTTAAGGGAAGTGTTGCCGATGAGCCGTAGCTCTGCGTGGGACCGTATTCAAAAGTTGAAACCGCAAGCTCGCTCGTTGTCCAAGCAACGCTAACATCCGTGGGGCCGACGGAGGCATTGGTGATGTCAGTAATCGAAGGTGGATTTATATCAGCGGGAGCGGATGGGACGGAAACTTGCGCCGGAACCGGTAAGGCATTCGTCGTGAATGTATTGTCCGGCGTCATGGTGGTGTTACCCGCTTCATCGCTTGAGACGACGCGATAATGATAGACCGTGTTGGGAGCCAGTTCGGAAATTGGTGCGCTATGTGTCAGCGAAAGCGCGGTATCGAGCGGCGTTTGCGAGCCGTACGCATCAGTAGTGCCATATTGGATGTAGCCATTGGCAACTTCGGTCGTTGCCCAGGTTATGCTTGCAGACGAAGTGGTAATGGGAGCAATCGTTACGAGAGAAACGGTGGGCGGAGTAGTATCGAGTGTAACTTGCGCCGCGGCTGTCGTAAAAGTATTGTCACTGCCGCACGAAGAAGTATTGCCTGCCAAATCAGTTGCGCGAATGCAGAAGTAATAGGTGGTACTTGTTTGCAGTCCCAAGAGCGTCGCTGAATGCGAGAGCAATGTGCCGGCCGGCAGAGTTGCGGAGGAGCCATAATTCATGGTCGTGCCGTACTCAAGTGTTGAAGTGGCAAGTTCGTCAGTCGTCCAAATAATTGTTGCAACGTGCGGCTCGAGAGAAACCGAGGAAATGTCGGTGATTGCCGGCGGCACAGTGTCGATGACAGTAACAGTAACCGGCGCACTCACCACTGTGCTTATCGGCAAAGTTCCTGTTGTAAATGTCTCATCGCCTCCGGTGGCAAGATTTCCTGCTGTATCACGAGAAAGAACGCTGTAGTGATACGAAGTGTTGGGCGAAAGATTTGAAAGTGTTGCCGAGTGCGCCAGTCCAAGTGTGCTGTCCAAATTAGATGTTGAGCCGTAGCTTGCCGTGGCGCCGTACCGCACCTGCCCATCTGCATTTTCGTTCGTCGTCCATGTGATAGTCGCTGAAGTTGTGGCTGTTACCGCAACGACTACAGAAAGGATTGGAGCAATCACATCGGGTAGCGCGGCAGTCGTGAAGCTACTGCAGGAGTTTGAAGTATTGTTTGAAAGGTCGGTTGCGTGAATACAATAGTAGTAGAGAGTGCTCGGCGCAAGACCCACGAGCGTGGCTGTCCCGCCAATGGCCGCGCTCGCGGCGAGCGCGGCCGCCAATCCGTAACCCTGGCTCGCGCCGTATTCAAACGTGGAAACCGAAAGCTCGTCGGTCGTCCACACCAAGGTCGCGGCGGTCGGAAGAAGCGTCGCCGTGGCAACGCCGGAGATGACGGGCGGGGTCGTATCGGCATTGACACAATTGCCCGACCCGTCCAAAACCATGCCCGTCGGTATGGAGGTTTGGGTGCCGGCGATATTCGGACAGAGGTCGGGTGCGGGAGGCGCGACCGGAGCCGGAGGAGTTGCGGGAGGGGTGACTGTTGGAGGCACTGTGCCACCCAACTGCGCGAAAGCGGGAGCGACGGGGACGAGAATTAAAGAAAGAACTAACAAAGAAACGCCGAACCCCCGCACAACACGAAAGTATTTCATTGTGAAGAAGTTATGTAAATAAAACGAGGGTTTCCCTGCTCACCAACCGATTGATTTTATGGAAAAAAATAAAAATCTTATTTTTCACAATTAGTCAAGTATACCACCCTTCCTCACAGTCGGAAAAAGTTTATGTGTGGATAAGGGCGTAATCGTTTATCCGCAAAGCTGACCGACTCGAGCTAGAACCGTGGTGGCTTTACTATAGCAATAGCAGAAATAAAAGAAGGTGCAACTTTACCCCTCTTGGCTAGCAAGAACGATTCTTACTAATCAGAGAGATTTTAGTGAGGATAAGACTTCTTCAACATTTCCGGTGTGCACCAAGAAAAAATATAATCTCCCTGCCCCGAATTTTTCCCATATTTTTCCAAGCTCAACCTTGTATTCCGTATCCTCGTTGCTAATCCGATCCGCGCCTTTCCATTCCAATGCAATAATTGCGCCTTTTTTGGTGACAGCTACGAAATCTGGATAAAATTTATTTTTCTTCCAACCTTGAATGTAGAACGGGTCAATTTTTTCTCTGTTTCGGACCCGATATTGACCCTTACAAAAACCATCCAATTGTGACTAGCAAGAACGGTTCTTGCTAGTTCAATAATTTCTAATTTACTTTCCCGCACATAGCTGGGGGACTTGGAATCGAACCAAGATACACGGCTTCAAAGGCCGTTGTCCGACCGTTAGACGATCCCCCAGCTATATGCACGAATGAAAAAAACAACATTTAAATCACTTGCATAATTTACAACAAAAACCCAACATATACAACACAACACACCAATCCATCAACAATATAATCATTATAATTTATCATAGGCTAATTCGTGCGAATTAGCCTATACACTCACAAGTTCACGCTCACATCACGACAACAAAATTACAAAAGTGAAAGAATATGACTAAGTGTAGAATTTTTCTTTGTATTCAAACTGTAATATATTTGATTTGCTCTATAGTCCTTTTCTAGAATATCGGCGCCATACAGCACAGCTAGGTGGCGGGAAGTTGATCTAAAAGAAAGATGAATTGCCTCAGCTAATTCTCCGACGGAAGCCTCCTTATTTTTCTTTAAGAATTGAATAATTCCTAGGCGTCGTTTATTGGCCAAGGATTTTAATGTTCGTTCAAGTTCCTTCATTGAATTTTGATAATTTTTTATTACTCTATAACTCTGAATAATTTTTAATGCTTTTCAACCTAGGCTAATTCGCACGAATTAGCCTATATAATACCACAATACAAACAGCAACACCAAAACGGGGGGTTATTTTGTCTGTGGAGAAAGGACGCGCACAAGCGCAAGCTCGATTGGTAAAGCTGGAATGTAAGCTCGGCCGACGGCGTCGTAGGCTGCTAGAAGCTCGGAGAGAAGTGAGGAAGAAATGCCGTCCGATGCCGCACCCGCGGCGGGCGCGGCTGACGCGAGCTTTTTGAGAAAAGCGAAATCTTCCGGAGAAACTTCCTCTGCGATTTCCCTCTCCATTTCCTTGGCGTAACGGAGGAGCAAGATGAAGCGCAGTTTTTGGAGCGCCAGCCGCAAAAAAACTTTCGCGTCAACGTTTGCCGCGAGCGCCTGATGCAGAGCGGCGAACGCGGGCTCAATCGCACCCACCGCAAGCGCCTCTATGAAATTATTGACAAGCGAGCCTTTCGGCGCGCCCGTCACCATTTCAACCTCCGCCAAAGAAACTTTTTTGTCTTTTGAAGCGCTGATGACTTTCTGCAAAATGCCCTGAGCATCGCGGAATGAGCCGTCGCCCAAAAGGGCGATAAGCTCGGTGGCTCCGGCTTCAAGCGTGAAGCCTTCCTTTTTGGCGATGGCCGCCGCGCTCTGTTTCAAAATTTCCCGTGTCGGGCGTTTGAACTGAAAGACCTGACAGCGGGAGATGACGGTTTCGGGCAACTTGTCTATTTCAGTGGTCGCCAAAATAAATACCACATGCTTTGGCGGCTCTTCCAGAGTTTTGAGTAGAGCGTTAAAGGCCGCTTTGGAAAACATGTGCACCTCGTCAAAAATATAGACCTTGTAGGGAGAATTAAACGGCAAGGTGCTCACCGCCTCATTGAGCGCGCGCATTTCGTCCACACCGTTGTTTGAAGCGGCGTCAATTTCATAAACATCGTTGCCGCTAGCCCCGATTTCCTGTGCCACAATGCGAGCGAGGGTGGTCTTGCCAGTACCGCGCGAGCCGGCAAAAAGATAGGCATGAAAAACGTGGCCGAGCTTGAGCGCCCCTTCAAGAGTTTTGACGATATGCTCCTGGCCGATGACTTCCTTAAATGATTTCGGCCGGTATTTCCTGTAAAGCGCCAGTTCGGACATATGAGGCATTATAAAGGTTATTCTGACGGAGAGCAAAGCTCTAAAATTTTCTTTGACAATAAAAGTCTTTCGTGCAATCCTGTAAAAAGCAATTTGCTCTTATAAAACAAAAACCGCAAAACCAAACGAAGGGCCGAAAAGTGAAAACGAAAAAAATCAACGGCGCCCATCACTTTTCCGGCGCCGACCCAGACAGCAATCTGCTTGTCCTGGCCAAGAAAAAAGACCAGTCGGCTTTTGGCGAACTCGTCAAAAAATATCACAGCCGATTGAGCCAAATCGCTTCTAAAATACTGCATGACCAAGAACTGGTTAAGGACGTCGTGCAAGAAACGCTGATAAAGGCCTGGAAAAATTTGCCGGCCTTTCGAGGCAGAGCCGCTTTTTCTACTTGGCTTACCAGAATAGTTGTCAACACCGCCATAGACCTAAGACGAAACAATCTTAGGAAACGGCAGAGAGAGGTGCAATTTGAAGCTCTGCCTAACGGTTTGGATTGGAAAAATTTCCATGCCGAGCGCTCGTCATGGGAAAGCGAAACCAATCCGAGGAAAATTCTGGAAACCCGGGAACTTGAAGCGTCCATTATGAAAGTGATCGGGTCACTGCCGGAAAAACAGCAGGAGGCCGTTTCACTCTATGTTTTTGAAGGTTGGGATTATAAAACAATCGCCAGGTTCACAAGAACCAAGAGTCTGACGGTCGCAACCCGTATTTTCTACGCTCGTCAAAAAATGCGGGCGAGGTTTGCTAAATCTTAAACAGCTCGCCTGCTTGAATCAGCCCCCGCTCTCTCTTGAGAGCGGGGATTTTTTACTTACTTTTCCCCATCTTTTCAAAACATTTTCTGCGCTCGCTCCGCTGAAAACAAAAAATGAAAAGAGCCCCCGGTTGAGAGGCTCAAGAACCTTCGGGCCAGTCAGGAAAATAAACCGCTAAGGATGCGAAAAACCTTGAAGCGCCTTGGAGCCGGCGGCTGGGTTTCTTTAAATGCCAAGAGCTCCAGCTCTAGGCGCTTGGCCCCATATTCGTTCCGACATTTGTCGCTACAACAGGGGTGCCGGTTATCCTTTGTCCAGAGCACTTTGTCACTTGAAAGATTGGGGCGGCCGCAATTATCGCAATCATAATAGGAATTGGACATAGTTACCTCCAGTTAAACGTGGAGTTGAGAACAAAATCTGCTGGTCTAATGATAAGAAATGATATCGTAATAGCAAGGGGATAACCCCGCAGTAGATTTTCCAGTTTTTTTGCTGGCTCTTGAGTTAACTACAAATTCTTTTTTTTCTAGGCGTACTGTCAACTACTTCTTAAATATCCTTTGCAAAACAAGAGCGACTGGAAAATTCACTACGGGGATAACAACGAGGCCGTTCCACTTTGAGGATGCGGAACGGCCTAGACTGCCGATAATGCCAGCTGGGTTGGCTGGAGCCCCAAGTTGGGACTTTTAACCTCCTCGAGCGGCGTGTTCAAGTTGACCTCTTTTCTGGATAATCCCCAAGGCAGGCCAGAAAAGTGCGTTTGGTTCAACTGTCTGTACTTTAAACTAAACCCAATGCATTAACAATAGCCCCTAATGGCTCAACTACCTTTCTGTGAGCCATAAATTCTACATGGTGTTTTTTTGACATAATTCTTTAATTTGCTTTATTATTAATCTCCGACCTTTCATCCCAAAACAAAAACGTGACCCTTCGGTCACGCTTTTTTGGTAAGATTTTATTTTTTTGCGTGATCGAAGGTGATAGTACCTGTTGAGTTCAAAATAAAAAATTATTGTTGAACCTCCGATAATAATTGTCTCGTATTGAGTTTTGAAAACTGTAATAAATCTAGCAAAAAGTTTGAGAATGTCAAGTTTTGTTTTGTTAATCCCCCACTGTCACAGTTTTCATAACAACCGGAGTAATCGGCTTGTCGTTTGCTCCAGTCGGAGTCTTGCCGATAGCGTCAACGACATCTTGGCCGGAAATTACGTGGCCGAAAATGGTGTAGTTATTCGGCAATGGGTAATCTTTGAGCATGATGAAGAATTGGCTACCGTTGGTGTTGGGACCAGCGTTCGCCATGGCCAGCACACCTTTTTTATAGCCCGTTTTGTATGACGGCGTACTCGGGTCAAGTTCATCCGCGAAAGTATAACCTGGACCTCCAGTACCAGTACCAGTGCCAAGCGGGTCGCCGCCTTGAATCATGAAGCCAGAGATGACGCGGTGGAAGATAAGACCGTTATAAAAACCTTTCTTGGCGAGCGTCACAAAATTCTCCACCGTCTTCGGCGCGTCTTTCGGATAAAGCTCCAAAACAACTTTGCCGAAATTGGTATCAAGCGTAACTTTGTTCATAGTTTTATTATTTACTGGCGCTGATTGTATAGATGTTTGCGTAAGTGTTGGCTCAACTGGGGTTTCTGTAACCGAGAGCTTTCCGCCGCTCGAATCTATCGCAACCTTCGGGGCGGAGTCAGACGCTGGTGCCTTTTGATTAGAATAAATTCCTAAGCCCACAACTACGATTACAACCAAAGCGCCGACAATATAAATTAACTTATTATTTTCCATAAACTTTTATTTCTTAACTTATACTTTCCTAGTATATCCCAATCCCCCGCCCGCACACAACAATACTACTAAAACGTTTGCTTTTCTTTACAAAACACATAAACTCTGAAATAGAAAATTGAAAACCAAATAAAAAAGACTGAAGGAAACTTATGAAGATTATAATCTATGACACAGTGCCCTGCTGGTGGAAACTAGGCTGGAGCCCTGCTGATAACTCTTTGCGGATTGACATCGCCAAAGCCTTCATTGCCGCGTTGCCCCCGATTCCTGATAATTCCCCTCTGATTCTCCGCTCTAAACAGCAAATTTCAGATGACCTGTTTGCGTCTTTCAGTTGCGACCTAAAGGCGGCTAATTTTGGCTTTAACCGCTCAATAAAAAGGATTGGTGAACAAGACTCGGCCAGTGATTTCGCAACATTTGCCGTTTTGCTTCCAAAAGTTTATATCGCAACAGGTAAAGCGTGTCAAGACTGCGGTGGCACTGGAGAGCGAGACGCCGGAATGGGATGCCTATACTGCGGTGGTTCAAAAGTGGAGATGTTGCATGACTGGGACACAGCGTACAACATAACTAAAAGTCTCCAGCTTTTGTTTTGGCTCCTTGAACTGCAGCCAGAAACAGAAATGGCCACTCAAATTCCGCAGTGGCTAGAACTCAGTCTTTGCGCCGAACGTGATATGCATGGCAGTTCGCTCGGCGGTTATTTGAGTAAAGATGGACTTCAGTTGTTTAACCGCTTGGTGCATAGCAAAAGGCGCATACGCGAAGTGGAAAAACGTATAAAAGACGCTCTTATACAGGCCTGGAAGCACATGATGGAAGATAGGGATGATGACTACAATCTTCGCGCGGAGATTCGCGACAACGCCAACTTGTTTCTCACCTGTCCCGGAGACGCCGCTGGCGTCTACATCGTCAACGAAAGACACTCTGCGCACGGTTGCCAGATTGATTGCCACAACATGGACAATCCGGCTCAAGCGCTGGCATGCCTCGCTGGACTCGGAGTTTTTTGCGAAGAACTTGAAAAAATGTGGTGCGAACAAAAGAAAACCGTACCCGCTTGATAAAACGATTAGAACCCCAGGTTTCCTCTGGGGTCTTTTTTATCGATATACACAGCGATTTATCTGCTTGTATAAAAATGTGGTATAATATTCTAGTCGTATTAGCAACTCTAAAAAGTATTATTAACATGGAAAATAACAACAGCAGCGCAAAGTGGGTTTGGGTAGTCGTGGTAGTTGTCGTCATTGTCGGTTTGATACTCATCGCGCAGAGGAGTGGTCAGCCGGCGGCATCCGACATGACCAACGCCAAACCGGGCGGTTCGGCAAACACAACATCAAAAGCGACAGGGTCCACTGGACAAACAGTCCCCCCGACAGTTAACACCAAACAAACGGCCACGAAAAACATCGTCCAATTAACCAGCGCGGGCTTCAAGCCGTTCATGCTTGAAATCAAGCGAGGTGAAAGCGTTGAGTTTATAAACGCAAGCAATGACGCCATGGTCATTCATTCGCAAACTGAAAATTCTCAAAATACCTATCCTGGTTTCTCACAGGAATCTGGACCGCTCGGCAGAGGAGGTAAATTTTACTTTGCCTTCACCATGCCTGGCGCGTGGCCATATTACAACCTCAACAGCATCACTGGGGCAAAATACCAAGGGGTGATTGTTGTGAAGTGAGGAATAGAATCAAGAGTCAAGAAGCCCCGCCGATGTCTGACATCGGCGGGGCTTTTATTTTCTATCTGCTATTTTCTATTCACTATTTGATTTTTATCACCTTCTCCCATGGAAGGCCCGGCTTGCCGAAGTGTCCATAGGCGGCTGTCTGGCGATAAATCGGCCGTAGCAAATTGAGCCGCTCGATAATTTTCCGCGGCCGAAAATCAAAATGTTTGCGAACAAGCGCCGAAAGGTCTTTGCCCGCTTCGTCAACGGAGTACACCATGAGTGGCTCAATGTGTCCGATAGCGTAGGCGACGGAAACCAAACACTCCTTGGCGAAGCCTCCTGCCACCAGATTTTTCGCCACAAAGCGGCACATGTAAGCTCCCGAGCGGTCAACCTTGGTCAAATCCTTGCCGGAAAAACAGCCGCCGCCGTGAGGAATGAGACCACCGTAAGTGTCCACCATAATTTTCCGACCAGTCAGTCCGGCGTCCGCTTCAAAACCGCCCGACACAAAAGAGCCAGTAGGATTGACGAGAATTTCAACTCCTTTCGCCAGTTTGCCGAGTGTCGGCCGGATTAACTTTTCTGTAATGGTTTTTTTGATTTCCGCCTGCGTCACTTTCTTATCGTGCTGGCAACTCACCAAAACGGTGCGAATTTTACCATTATGGAAAGTAATTTGGGTTTTGCCGTCAGGCTTAAGCCACTTGACGGCGCCGCTTGTTCGCAATTTCTCCAGCCCTCGGGCCAACTTGTGCGCCAGCACGACACCGAGTGGCAAAAACTCCGGCGTCTCGTTGGTGGCGAAGCCGTACATAATGCCTTGGTCTCCCGCCCCGCCCGTGTCAACGCCTTGCGCGATATCCGGCGACTGCGCCACAAGATATTCATGGATATCCAGTTTCTTTTTATAACCGATATCCTTGTAGACCTGTGCCGCGATTTTTTTGTAATTGACTTTGGCTTTGCTGGTTATCTCGCCGCCGATTACCAAATGACCGTGACTGCCGAAGGTCTCCACCGCCACGCGACTCTTCGGGTCCTGCTTCAAACACTCATCTAAAATGGCGTCCGAAATCTGGTCGCAGACTTTGTCGGGATGCCCCGAAGTAACGCTTTCCACCGTGTATGTTCTTTTTTTTGAATCCATAATTTACTTAAAACTACGAAACTCGTCGAAAGCGCAGGTTTTTCGGAACATTGCGGAGCGCGGCTGGCGCGAGCATAGGAATTCGCCAGCAGGCGAATATCCGCGTTCCGAAAAACCAGCGCCGAGAAAGAGTTTCGTAATTCATACTAATTTCTAAAAAAGAAAAACTTTCCCTTTTTTAGGAAAGATTTTACGACATTATCTTTCCCGAAACGGGATTGGGTTGAGCACTTTACCCGCCGATGAGGCGGACAAGTTGCTGGATGGGTTATAAAGCCAATGACTCTCGCCATCCTCTTGATAATATTAAACTTTACTAAAAGTATAATACTGCGTGTGAAAAAAGCAAGCCCGTTTTGTGCTACAATCTTTCTCATGCAAAAAGGAGTTGATTTTACAGGGGTTTGCGTTGTCTTTTATTGCCATGACGGTAAAGGCAATTTTCTTATGAGCAAGCGCAATAAAAACTGTCGTGATGAACATGGAACATGGGACCCTGGCGGTGGTGGAATTGAATTTGCTATACCTATTGAAAAAAACTTGAGGGAAGAAACCAAACAAGAATACTGCACCGATGTACACGACTATGAGTTTCTCGGATTCCGCGATGTGCATCGAGAACACGATGGCAAAAAGACCCACTGGATAGCTCTCGACTTCAAGGTTTTGGTTGACCCGAGCACCGTGAAAAACGGGGAACCCCACAAATTTGATGAAGTAAAATGGTTTACATTGGATACACTTCCCTCTCCTCTTCATTCTCAAATGCCTGAATTTATAAAACTTTACGAGAAAAAATTAAGAGCATGAGTAAGAACGAGAAAAAAGTTGCCATTTTTGACATTGACGGCACGCTCTTCCGGGGTAGTTTCCTGATTGAACTAGTGGAAGCGCTTATAGCGAAAGATATTTTTCCGAAGAAAAGCCGGACAATATACGAACACCATTTTAAGCGATGGATAAATCGCGAAGGGAGCTATGAAGCTTACATTGAAGCGGTGGTGGAAGCCTTCATGAAATACCTTAAGGGCGTTTCTTATAAAGATTTTGAGCGAGTTGGTCTTGAAGTAGTCGAAAGAAACAAAAATAAAGTCTACTGCTACACCCGCGACCTCGTATCGCGGCTCAAGCGAAAAGGTTATTTTCTGCTGGCCATTTCCCAGTCGCCGAAAGGCCTCTTGGACGCTTTCTGTAAAAGGCTCGGCTTTGATAAAGTCTACGGCCGTTTTTACGAACTGGGGACCTCGGATAAATTTACCGGCCAAGTCGTTGACCTTCATCTCATCGCCAACAAAGGTAACATCGTCCGCCGCGCCGTGGCCAAAGAAAAATTGACCCTTAAAGGTTCATACGGCATCGGCGACACCGAGGGTGACATTCCCATGCTTGAGCTTGTGGAACACCCGATCTGTTTTAACCCCAATGCCACTCTCTACCGCTACGCCAAATTAAACGGCTGGAAAGTGGTCGTGGAGCGGAAGGACGTGGTGTATGAAATGAAGTATGCGAATAACCTTAACGAATAGACACACACGAATAGGAAAAGCTATTTGGTAGAATAATTACTATGGCTATACGCAGAATTTTCGGCATCGAGAAAAACATTTTCTTCCTGGGACTGGTGAGCTTCTTCAACGATTTCTCAAACGAGATGATTGTTTCCATCTTTCCGGCGTTTTTTAAATCAGTCTTGAAATCAGGCGCCGCCTCTCTCGGCCTCATTGAGGGTATCGCGGATGGGCTTGCCAACATCACCAAAATTTTCTCCGGCAATCTTTCGGACAAAATCCAAAAAAGAAAAGCCTTGGCGATAATCGGTTATGTCATCTCGGTCGCCACTCGGCCATTTTATTTAATTGCTTCAATGCCCGCCCATGTCTTGGGTATTCGGGTGGCAGACCGCATTGGCAAAGGTTTTCGCGAGGCGCCGCGTGACGCTCTTCTTTCCCTTTCCGCGCCGCAAAACGAACTCGGCCGCTCTTTCGGTTTCCACCGCGCTATGGATTCTCTCGGCTCAATCCTCGGGCCGCTTGCCGCTTTTTTTATTCTGCGCGCCCTGCCCGACAACTTTAACACTATCTTTGTCAGCGCTTTTATTATCGGCACGCTCGCCGTCTTCAGTTTCATTTTTGTCAAAGAAGTAAGCGGCGTCTTCAGGCACAAGCATCATTTTGATTGGAACAAAAAACACCCTAAACATTTCAAAATTTTCTTAGCCTCTATTTTCATTCTATCAATGGGCAACCTTCCCACCGCCTTGCTTCTACTCCGAACTCAAGACCTCGGTCTTACCTTAAGCTTCATTCCTCTTTTCTATCTTTTCTACAATGTCTCCTACACCCTGTTTTCATATACCGCCGGGAAAATCGCCGATAGACTCGGCGACCGGAAAGTAATTTTCACCGGCTACAGCTTTTTGTGCTTCAGTTACCTTTTGATTATTTACGACCACACACTAGCCGCGCTGGCGGCCGGATTCATTGTCCTCGGACTTTTTTCGGCGCTCACCGACGGAGTCCAACGCTCCTACATCGCCCGCTTCACTAAAGAAGAAGAGCGCGGTAGCGCCTACGGCTACTTAAACGCTTCAATCGGCTTCGGCTCTTTGCTTGCCGGCATCGTCGGCGGCCTCTTGTGGCAATCATACGGGCCCACGACCGCGCTCTCCGCAAGTGTGACGCTAATCATCCTCGGTCTCATCGTTTTCTCCGCGAGCAATCACCAACACCAACCCAAGTCATAAGCTTTCTCTTATTCACAAAAAATAATGCGGTGTCTACATTTTTTCTTATCCCCCCTATTCGCTCGAATAGTAGGATATGAAAAGGCGCAGGTGCAACAACCCGGCAACAAATTGCGCATTTAGAATAATCTGAGCAGTGTATCAACAAGAATATGCTGACTTGGAGTAAGCCTGTACCACATCTCAAGGCTTCGTTGGTCCCGGTCAACCAAATTGGCGGCATAAAGAACTCCAAGATGTTTTGAAGTTGCGTTAAACGACAGATGAATACGCTCCGCAATATCCCCCACTTTCGCCTCCCTTTCTTTTTTTAGGTACGCTAAAATTGCCACCCGCCTTCGGTTCGCTATAGCTTTCAGTAATTTTTCCAACTTCTTAAAATCCTCCACGTGTTTTACATCATAACATCTATCCTACCATTCGCGCGAATTAGAGGATAGAGCCATTGTAATGCTTAAATAAATAATAAAACTTATCGGATTTTCTTTTTTGACTGCTTCCACGCTTCAATCTTGGCGCGATGGCCGGACAAGAGGATTTTCGGCACGCGGAAATTCTTGCCTTTATATTTAAAAATCTCGGGACGTGTATAGACATCCGAACTGGCAACGCGAGATTCCTCAAGAGAGTTAAGGTCGCCCAAAACGCCTTCTATCTGGCGGGATATGACGTCAATCATAATCATGGCTGGCAATTCCCCGCCGGTCAAAACAAACGGCCCTACGGAAATCTCCTCCACTCTCATTCGTGTTATTCGTCCTGATTCGCGTATTGGTGTCGTGTTTATAACTTTTTTGACCCGGGCGTCAATACCTTCATAGCGGCCGCAAACAATAATTATATCCTTGCACTTTCGCGCTATTTTTTTCGCGTATTCATTGGTGAACTGCTTCCCGGTCGGGCTTAACCAAATGATTTTAGTTTTTAGTTTATAGTTTTTAGTTTTCAGTTTCTTACCCCTTATTCTGATGTTCTTGAGAACATTAGAATAAGCTTTTTCGATGGCATGAATGACGGGTTCGGCCTGAATCACCATTCCCGGGCCACCGCCATAGGGCGCGCGGTCAATGTGCTTCCACTTGTTGTCGGCAAAATCGCGCGGGTTATAAAACTTCACCTTAATCTTCTTATCCTCAATCGCCCGCTTCAAAATAGATTCCCCAAAGTAGGAATCAAAGGCATGGGGGAAGAGGGTGATGACATGAAATACCATAACGTGTAGCGTATAGTGTGTAACGAAAAAAGGCAAGAAAAAAGCGCACCTATCAAAACGCGGTACGCTGGGAAAAAAGACTTAATTCAACTTAAACCATAACTTGTACCCTTCACTTCGGCTCTCATTAATTTTAAAAAATCAATAGAGCCTTTTTCAGAAATTAAGCGACGGGCTTCATCGGCATAAGTTTTGGCTTCTTGAATTGACTCAAAAAAGCGAAAACTTGCAAATTCTTCTGCTGGGGAACACTTACACCTATGCACAACCTCATCAAGCAAGACGTGCGGGACACCTGCGACCCAATACTGAAGGACAATTGACCCACTTTGATTCACTTTGCATTTGGGACACCCACACACGATAGGTTTGAGTGTTTTGATTACTGCAGATTCAACTTGAATTGGCATATATCAAATTTTTTGAATTTTGAGCAATACTAAACTGAAATGAATACTATATGCGGATGGTAATTTTGTCAAAAAGAAAAGCGGCGAGGTAATCCTCGCCGCTTTTCTTTTTTCTAGTCTATTTTTCTACCTACTACTTACTAACTACTTATATCTTCAGGTCTTCAAGAGACTCGTCAACTGTTTTGGTCGTCTTCATCTCGCGGGGAGCGGCGCCTTCCGGCTCGTTAATCTTCAAGTTGACGCGGGCATTGTTCTTCATGCCAACAACCCGAAGCAGAGTTCTGATAGCCTTCGCCGTATTGCCCATCCGGCCGATGATTTTACCCATGTCGGCGGAATTGAGCGATAGGGTCAAAAGCACTCCCATCTCGTCAACAGTCCGGACGATTTTGACATCGCTCGGATTATCAACAAGCGCCTTCACCACGTACTCAAGAAATAAAACATCACCTTCCTGTTTCATGTCAGTATATATACTTTTTGTTTGTAATTCATTCAGCAGTTTCGACCGATTATGCGGTAATTAACGCTTCCGCTTCGTTATGGACTGCTATAGGTAGTATAAAGTATAAAGTATAAAGTATCAAGGGCAAGAAAAGCCCGGCTCCACTTTGCGCGGCGGGGCAGGATTTTTTATCCTCAAGCTTTCACCTCTTCTTTCGGAGCTTCGGCTACTGCTGGCGCGGCTTCTTCGGCGGCCGCGGGAGTGGCCGCCGCTTCCCCCTCTTTCTTCACTTCTTCTTTTTCTTTTACAATCGGTCTTTTCCTCGGTAAAACATTAATCTTTTTGCCTTCAATCACTTTTGTGTGAACCAGAAAATTATGGAGCGTGCCGGAAAGCTTGGCCCCTTTCGAGAGCCAGTACTTGACCCTCTCCGCGTCAACCAGTTTGCTTTTATCGTCACGCGGGTCGTATGAACCAAGCACTTCAAGAAACCGTCCGCTCTTGGTGCTGTTTTTGGAATCGGTCAAAACCACCCGAAAAGTCGGGATGTGTTTTCGGCCCACGCGCTGTAATCTGATTTTTAGCATATCCGAGATAGTAACAAAAGAAAAGCGATGAGTCAAATTGAACTTAAATGGCGCTTCGAGAACATTTCTGCTACAATGCCACATTATGAAAAGAAGTCAAAAAACCAAACCGACCCAGCTTAAAACTCCCACCTTGAAAGGCGTCATTCGGATTGCCGGTAAAGGCCTGGGGTTCGTAGAGGCGGAAGGTTTCAAAGAGGACATTTTAATTGAAACGGAAAATCTCAATACCGCTCTTCACAAAGACGAAGTGGCAATCGCCCTTCTGCCAAAGCGCAAAAATCAGAGGCTTTCCGGCAAAGTCGTCAAGATTATAAAACGCGCCAAGCACCAGTTCGTAGGCACTTTGGAATCCGAAAATGGCAAATTCTTTCTTGTGCCAGATGATAAAAAAATGTATAAAGATATTCTGATTCGCCCCGGCAAAAACACCAATGGCGCTTTAGGAATGAAAGTGCTGGTTACAATAAGCTCGTGGAAAGACCCGAAGAAAAATCCCGAGGGTGAGCTTATCAAAATCATCGGCCCCAAAGGTGACAACGACGCGGAAATGATGGGAATCGCTTTGGAAAAAGGTTTTGACGCCAGCTTCTCTGAAGCGGTGGAGGGCGAAGCGGCGAAAATCTCGCGAGAGGCAGGGGGAGTTTCTCCAGAAGAACTGGTGAAACGAAAAGATTTTAGAAAAACCCTCACCTTCACCATTGACCCCGTTGACGCCAAAGATTTTGATGACGCGATCTCCTTCAAAAAACTGGCCAACAATGACCTTGAAGTAGGCGTGCATATCGCGGACGTGTCCCACTATGTCAGGGAAAAAACCGAGCTTGACCGAGAAGCTAGAAAACGCGGCTTCTCTGTTTATCTGGTTGACCGAACTATCCCAATGCTTCCGGAAGCTTTGTCAAACAACGTCTGCAGTTTAAAACCTGATGAAGACCGGCTGACGTTCTCCGCGGTCTTCGTTCTCAACGAGAGCGGAGTCGTGAAAGAGCGCTGGTTTGGCAAAAGCGTCATCCGCTCGGCAAAGCGTTTTACTTACGAAGCGGCGCAGGATGTTCTTGACGGAAAATCCGTTGAACACAAAGGTTTAACCTTTGTAGAAAAATATAGCTTATATTATGGAGCTTTAGAAACGCTCAACCGCATCGCCAAAAAAATGCGCGATAAGAAATTCAGAGAAGGGGCCATTGATTTTGAACAGGATGAAGTGCGCTTTGAACTGGATGCCGCTGGAAAACCTCTAAGAATTTACAAAAAAGAGCGCCTGGACACTCACAAGCTCGTTGAGGAATACATGCTTCTGGCAAACCACGAAGTGGCCGAGTTTATTTACAAAGCCCGCCAAAAGCACAAAAGCAAGGAGCCGTTTATTTATCGCGTCCACGACATTCCCGACCGGGAAAAAATTGCCGAGCTGGGAATTTTCCTGCGAGCCCTCGGCCACGACCTGCCTGATACCGGCGGCAAGGTTTCTTCCAAAGACCTCCAGATGCTTTTCAAGCAGATTGAAGGCCGGGCGGAAGAGTCAATCATAAAGACGGCCGCCCTACGCTCTATGGCCAAAGCGGTTTATTCCACCGGCAATATCGGGCATTTTGGATTGGCTTTTGAATATTACACTCACTTCACCTCCCCCATCCGCCGCTACGCTGACCTCTTGGTTCATAGAATCTTGTTCCACCATCTAAACGGCAGTAAAATTCCGCCGCATGAATGGCACTCTTACGAGAAAATGGCGCGGGAAAATTCCGAGCAGGAAATCGCGGCCGCCGAAGCCGAGCGCGATTCCAAAAAATACAAGCAGGTGGAATACATGCGGGATAAAATCGGCCAGACTTTTGAAGGCGTTGTTTCCGGCGTCACCGAATGGGGCATGTATATTGAGGAAAAAGAAACGCGCTGTGAGGGCATGGTCAAGCTCCGCGACCTCGGCGACGACTTCTATGTTTTGGACGAAAAAAACTATTGTCTGGTAGGCGAGAAGACCAAGAAAAAGTATTCGCTCGGCGACCCGGTGAGATTTAAAGTTGTTGCGGCTGATTTGGAGAGAAAAACTTTGGATTACGTATTAGTAGAAAGTTAGAAAGTGCGAAGGTGCGCAAGAAAAACCCGACCATGTCTATTGGCCGGATTGATAAACTGCTCTTCACCCTAGGCGATACCCAAAAATATGCCTTCGGCAGTGGGTAAATCATGCGTCTGTTCGGCTACCTGCCGCAGGTGTTCTTCAGCATTAATCTCCGCCATTACGGAAACAAGAGAATCGGGCTCGTCAATCCTCCAAACCGTTTCATCGCCGGCGAAGTAGGCCAATGTCGGTCCGGCCATGTCATCACAAGGCAAAACGATTGTGTTAAGAGCTTGGCTGCTATGATGAAAAAGGCGGTATAGCTGGGAAAGTCTGAGGCAAACATACCCGCCGGGTGTCCGGACAGAAGTAAACATTTGATTAGGCTTAAGCTCGGAAGCTTTGATTTCAGTAGTTTTCATAATTTTAGACAGATTGATCTTCGTGGAACTCTGAATCTTTTATATCATAAAAGGAGAAGGGCTGCAAGGGCAGTTCGATGTAGGAAATAGCTTGCCAGACGAAAACAAAAAGAGTAGAATTTAGAACAGACAAAAAGAACAAAAAATGAGGGAACGAAATGAATATTATAAAAGCGCTTAAGGCTAAACACCTTCAAACTATAAAAAATGCTCAAGAGGGAATAAAAAGAGAGAAAGAAGTAATCGTGGATTTGAAAGCGGAACTGCGAAAGCTGGCAAGAGTTACACCTCGAACGAGGTGTGAAATTGAAGCAATCATTTACAAACGTGGTGGGGGTGTGAAAGATAGAGTCGAAGTAAAACGACCCGGGCGAAATCTTCTGCCAGTTCTTCGAGAGGCGGTTCGGTGTTTTAAAGAGAAATTCAAAAGAGTGCCCGAGTCGTCCCTGGACTGTACGGTATTTGTGACCTTTTCCCGATCATCGGTTGCCGTGCCGAATAGTATATGGTCGGGACAATTTACGGGCTTTTGCATAGAAAGCTAAAAACCCATACACATGAAGCCGGTTTCTTTAACCGGTTTTTCTTTTTAATCTTGCAAGTAACTCCTGAAATCAGTTTTCAATTCCTGATTCTTCCTATTTAGCCACGGAGAGAGCTTCGTCAAAAGCGATTGAGAGGAGTTTGGAGACGCCGCCCGCTCCCATGGTCACGCCGTAGAGCACGCCGGCGCGAGACATGGTTTCGCGGTTGTGGGTAATCAAAATAAGCTGGGAAAGTTTGGCAAGATTTTCAATCATGTCGCCGTACTTTTTT
>OBEQ010259371.1_pt1 | contig 26391 bp, 28 predicted proteins | sample 1670901 | NCBI WGS metagenome assembly OBEQ01 (sample SAMEA104232315, study PRJEB22302) | groundwater metagenome | biome: forest; feature: aquifer; material: groundwater | place: USA | collected 2011-08-07 | depth 5.4 m | reverse complement strand
CGCCACGCTCCTCGCGCCTTGCGGGGCTGGCCATTGCGCCCAGCGCGGCCGCGGGAGGTTGCGGGAGGGGTTCTAGGCTTGGTGGACCGCTCGGCGACGTGCGGCGTGCTTGCCGTTTCCGTTGGTCGTGCGCGCCACGACCCACTCGCGGGCCTGGTTGATCTGGTCCTGAGCGGCCTCGCGGAGGTACCCGGCCTTCTTGGCCAGCTGGCGCTTGGCCAGCTCCACCTGGCGCACCGTCGACCGCTGGACCTCGCGGAGTTTCATGTTGATTCGACGTCTGGTGACCTGGCCTGAAGCCGGCGCGAAGAGCAAGGCGATCGCGCTGCCTGCTGTCGCCCCGAGCGTGAAGGCCGTGATCGTCTTTCCCAATCCCCCACCCTGACGCGTGACTCCCATACCCCGTCCCTCCTCTGCTGACCGCTAGCCCTGAGAGTGCCGGCGAGGTCCCACCCTCGTCCCATTTCCCAGACCAAAGCGGTGCTCCAAAAAATGCTTCGTGCGACGTTTGAGCTGGGCCCACTCCCGTACGACACCAGCGGCGACGTCATAGGTCCCGTGCACCAGCGAGTCCATCAGATGGACGGTTCCCGACGCCTTCGTCAGCAGCCTCCGGCTTTCCCGAAGGGTCCGATTGACCTCGCGAAGCGCCTGGTCGCAGGTGGGCAGCATCCCATCAAGCCGCTTGAGCGTCCGATGCAGATCAGCGGCCATGACCAGGAACGCCGCCGTCATCACGATCGCACAGACACTGATCACGCCGAGCAGGCCCGCGACAAGCCACCAGGCGTCACCCATGACGGCCTCGACGCGGGCGCCTGGACGGCGCAGGGGCATAGACCGGAAATTCCCAGAGTCGCTGCGGAAGCACGACCGGAAGAGCGCCGCACCACAGGCGGACGGCGGGCAAAAAAATACGGCACACCTGCGCGCAGCAGATGTCCCGCAGAACCTCTACACTCCACCAATTGTGCTGATGCATTCTTTCGGTAACCCGGCTACCTTGCCAGCTCGTCAGCTCTACAGCTCGTCAGCTCTACTGCCGACGAGCTTATTGCCGACGAGCCGTGAAGGCCCGTAGTTTTGCGTCCCCCGATTACTCGGGGTTTGCCTTTATCGAGAATGTCAACGGACCAAACCCGTTTCTTGCCGTTACGTTATTTTAAGTGTACCTGACGCGCGCCGGAACCGTCAAGGGACCGTAGAACTTTTTTTCACGCGTGGCACGCCTCACGATTCTTCCGGACCGGCCACTACGGCTCGCACGCTGGGTGGACGACGCCGATGCGCGCCGCGTTGCATCGCGTTTCGCTTGACGAGCTGGCGCTCCACTTCGGCAAACGCTTCGCGGATGGTCGCGCCGGGGTCGCGGCTTTCCTCATGGGCCGCCGCCACCTGCCCGGGCACGTGGCACGTCAACGCGATCCGCGAGAGTTTATGCGTGCCGTTTTCCTCGAACAACACGTGGACGGACAGCGCCTCGCTCGGAAAATGTTTGAGTTTCTCCTCCAACCGATCGATGAGCTCCTCAATGAGGCCGCGCACGCGGCCTTTGGGCCCCACGTGCTTCAATTCAATCAGCCGCTTCATGTGCTCTCCTACCGGATCGGTCTTTCAGATATGCGCCCCACTGCCCCGGTCTTGAGATATTTGAGATGAGACCGCATTGGAGATCAACGCGCTCAAATTTCTCATTTCTCATCTCCAATGCTCCGTTTCTTTTCGGCTGCGCCGAAAAGAAACTGGCGGTGGAGGGATTCGGCGCCCTCCAGTCGCTTCGCTCCTTCCGGGTCGGCCACCCGCCGCTCCCAAGGAAGGTCGGCGCTCCTATTCGTCGCGCCGACGCCCATCAAAGACGTCGCGGCTCCCTTCGAATCCCTCCACACGAAGCAGAGAGATGAGAACAGTGTGGCGGTGGAGGGATTCGAACCCCCGACACGCGGATTATGATTCCGCTGCTCTAACCAACTGAGCTACACCGCCCCAGAGAGTGTCGAGTTACGAGTGACGAGTGGCGAGTGCAGAGTGAAAGGGAGTTTTTCATCACTCATCACTAATCACTCGTCACTAAAGGCTGCTCTTCAATGGTTGTCTTGTCGGCGCCGCCTGCCCGGTAGCCACGCCGATCAACTCCCACCGAGCGGAAGCCCAGGCGGGCGAACCGCCCTCCCACATCTCGGCATAGCTGGACATCCTGGAATCGCGGGATTTCCTCAAGGCCCACTTCGATGCGTGCATGCGAACCGAGATGGCGAACCCGCACCTGGCGAAATCCCAATCCCAGCAAGACGGCTTCAGCCTGTTCGACCTGCTGCAGCTTTTCCTCGGTGACTCCCATGCCATGCGGGATCCGTGACGCGAGGCAGGCGTTTTGCGGCCGGTCCCAGTTCGGCAACCCCAGCAGCCGGGCCAGCTCGCGCACGTCGGCCTTCGCAAACCCAGCCTCCTGCAGAGGCGCCTTGACCCCGTAATCACGCGCCGCCAACTGCCCCGGCCGCTCCGCGAGCAGATCGTCGCCAATGGCCCCGTAGAGCACCATGGGGAATCCCTGTTGGCGCGCGAGCTCCCCAAGCTCGCTGAACAGCTCCTGCTTGCAGACATAGCAGCGGCGCTCGGTGTTGGCCTGGTACGACGGCGTGGTCACCTCGCGGGTCGCCACGACCGTGTGCTCAAGATCGAGCGTGACCGCCAGCTGGCAGGCGTACGCCAGATCTCGCCGCGAGAGCGACGGTGAATCCGCTGTCGCGGCCAACAGGTTCCGTTTGCCCAAGACGGCGCGGCCCAATGCGGCGAGCAGGGTGGAATCCACGCCGCCGGAAAATGCCACCACAACCCGTCCGAATCGGGCGAGGTCGTCTTCCACGCGCTGCCGTTTACGCTGGAGTTCCAGTCGGTCGGGGGTCATCCGCGGCGGCAATCCAACCGCCACCCAGCACCAGCTCCCCGTCGTAGAAGACGGCGGCCTGGCCGGGTGTCACAGCTGATTGCGGTTCCTCAAACTCGACGAGCACGGTCTCGGAGTCCTGCGGGCTGATCGTCGCCGGCGCGGCCTCATGGCGGGATCGAATTTTCACTGCAGCCTGGCGCGGCGCCGTCGGCGGCGGAATGGAAACCCAGTTCACCCGCGTCACCCGGCACTGCCGGCTCAGAAGGTGCTCTCGCGTGCCCACAATCAGCCGGTTGTGCGTCCGATCCATCGCCACGATATAGAGGGGCACACCGGCCGCAACCCCCAGCCCTTCGCGCTGGCCGATGGTGTATCCGAGCAAGCCGTGATGAGTCCCCAATCGGCGGCCCTGCGTGTCCTCGATCGGCCCGGGCTCATCCGCCACCCGGAGTTCACGCCGAAGAAAGCCGTCCTTGTCGCGGTCCCGGACAAAGCACACATCCTGGCTGTCCGGCTTCTCAGCGGTGGCGAAGCCCAGCGTCCGCGCCAGCTCTCGGACGGCCGGCTTGGTCAGGCCGCCGAGCGGAAAGCATGCCCGCTGCAGCTGCGCCTGCGTCAGGCCAAACAACACATACGATTGGTCCTTTGACCGATCGCAGGCCCGACGCAGGACCGAGCGGCCTTGCGCCGAGTCATAGGCGGTTTGGGCGTAGTGTCCGGTGGCCACCCGCTCGGCTTCGAAACGCTCGGTCTGCTCCATCAACGCCCCGAATTTGATGTGGTTATTGCAGGCGATGCAGGGATTCGGCGTGAGCCCCTGGGCGTAGCTCTCCACGAAATAGTCAATGACGTTGACCCGAAAGGCGTCCACCAGCTCCAGCACTTCGTGCCGGATCCCCAAACGCTTGGCCACCGCCTTTGCATCCAAGGCGTCCCGCACCGAACAGCACAGCCGCGTGCCGCTGGACACGCACACGTCCTTGCCCCAGAGCTGGAGCGTGACCCCGATCACGTCGAAGCCCTGCTGCTGCAGCAGCGCGGCGGCCACGGAGCTGTCCACGCCTCCGCTCATCGCCACCACCACACGCGGCTTCATGGCCGCCACCGCATCATTGCATCCATCGTCGGAGAAATCTCCGGTCCTCGTCAATCGGCTGACGGGCGTTGCGTTTGGGAGGGCGTACGGCTGCGCCGGTTTGCCAGGCTGTCCTGGATCTCCCCTAGGCCAACCAGCACGGCCAGCAGGCCGCCCAGCACCAAGAGGATGGGGACCAGGACCTGAAGCGCCTTCCACACGAGCGGCCATGTCGCCGCCATGCTCCACCCCCCCACCGCAATCGCTGCCAGCCCCACTATCACCGCCAGGTATTTGCCCATCCTTCACCCCTGTTTCAACGCGCGACGCCGCGCGGCATCGGTGGCAGATATCTCATTGGCTCACCGGCCGTTGTTCGTGTTCCGCCGCAGGCTCTTGCGCAACCTGCTCGGATAACGAGAAGAGGTACTCGACGAGGTTGTCCAGCTCAGCTTCGGAAATCCGCTCTTTCCACGACGGCATGTACAGCGGCGGCGTTGGCCGCTGGGGATCGATCCGGGGCACCGGCTGGCGTCCGTGCCGGATGAGGTCCTTCAACCCTTCCCGGTCATGTTCATAGTAGGCTTTGACGTAGACCAGCGGCGGCGCCTCCTCCGACAAGACCGCATTCCAGTTGTGGCGGCCGCCGAGCCCTCCGGGTCCATGACAGGCGACACACCCGTGTTGCTGAAACACCGCGCGTCCCGCCTCCACCGACGAGGCATACACGGGCTCGGGTTGCGGGGGCGCCGGCGGAAGCACATAGGAAGCCGGCAACTGCTCCTGCGTCAGACTCAGCATGTAGACTGTCAGCGCCCGCGCTTCCTCCTGTGTCAGACCGACGTTCGGCATGAACGTCGGGTAGATTTCTTCTTCTCCTTGAGGCAGCTCATGCTGACGGAAGCCCGGGCTGATCGACCGTGGCTCTTCAAAGTGTTCTGCCAACCATTGAGGCAGCGCATGCGACCCCTCCACAAACGTGAAATCCAGCAGCTGCCACGGTTTGTCCCCCGCCCCGGACAGGTCCACCGACACGGTTTGTCCAAACTCGTGCACCGTATGGCAGCCCGCGCACCCCAATTGGGTGTAGAGCCGCTTGCCCTCGAGCAGCTGGGGGACGTGGGCGCGGATCTGCTCGAGGTTCCCGTGGCATTTCCCGCAGGACGCCTGGACGAGCGTGCCGCGCAGCAACGGGCGCTCCCAATGCTCCACATCGCCGTGCGCCGCGTTGGCCTCTGTCGCCAGCCCCTGCCCTCCGTGGCAGCTTGTGCACCCGAACTTTTCCACGGGGTGCCATGTCAAATACTCGCCGGGATGGGACGTGAAGGGTTGGTCCTTCAGCGCCAGCTGCGGCTTGTCGATGGCGACATGGCAGGTGGTGCACCGGTCCACGCGGCCCAACTCCGGCACGATCACCTGTTTGATCCCTCCCGTGACGCCCCGACGCTCGTCTTTGGCAAGCGTCCGAAAAAACCGGCCCTGGTAACGGGTCCACTCCCGGCTGCTGTCCTGCCAGAACGCCAGGACGAACAGTCCCGCCAGCAACCCCGTCGTCAGCACAAACAGCACGCGTTTCATGGTGTCAGATATTCAAGCTCGCAGCCGGAATGTGGATGAGATACTTAATCCCGAACAACAGCCGCAGGACAATCTTCCCGAGCACCCCCATCATCAGCAGGAACAGGCACATGACGACGGCGTACTTCACGGGGCCGAGTTCTTCGTACATCCGATCCTTCAAGCGCGCGAAGCGCATCCCCAGCGCGCCGAAGACCATCCCGACCACCGCAACGATCCCCGCGATGATGGCATACCCCGTCCGGGGCCCGGCATGCTCGACCAGCGCGTGCATCCCCATGACGGCGGGGGCGTTTTTGGCATGCCCCAGGGCCTCAAACAGCGTGAGGTAGCGGCTCCGCAGCGGGTAATCGACATCGGGCGCGATCAGGATGGGCACGAAGATCGCCGCGGCCATGACCAGCCCCAAACCGACATGGAACACGCCGGAGGCCAGCCCCGGTGCCCGCGACCCCCCACGGGAGGACAGGACGTCTTTGACGTGGCGGGGAATTGGCATGCCCTGCAGAAAATAGCTCACCAGCAGTAGCCCGCCCCATAGGTTGGGAAGGTTTTTGAGCGTGAGCTTCGTGATCGTCCGGTGGGACCATTCCTGCCACGGCCAGTACCACTCCCAGTTCGGGCCGCGGCAGTAAAAGCCCATGGCGATGAGCACAAACCACATCACGATCCCAAACAGAAACACGCTCACCGCGAACGGCCGCTCCGTCGAAGACCAGATGGGCAGCCCTCCCGTGCGCTTCCAGTTCATCTTCGGATACGTGCCGACGCCCTTGGGATTGATGTCCACGTACGGGATGGCCATCAGGCCCACAATAATCACCGTGGGTAAGACGACACCGGCAATCCACGGGTCGAAGTACACGAGCAGCTCCTGGAGCCCGACGAAGTACCACGGCGCCTTCGAGGGATTGGGGGTCACGGTGAGGTTGGCCACTTCTTCCAGCGGTGCTTGCATAGCCATCGACCAAACCAGCAGGATGACCGTCGACAGGAGGGCGGCCAGGAATTCCCGGGAGACCAGGTGCGGCCATACGTCCACTTTCTCGCCGGTCTGCACGGAAAAGCTGTCTTTCCGCACCCGCCAGAGGTGGACGCACAAGAAGATGGAAAACAGAAACGGCACCGCGACACAGTGGAGCACGTAAAACCGAATCAGGGTGGCGTCGCCGATCACCGTCCCGCCGATGAGCGCGAAGCGCGCGTCGTTGGCGGTGCTGATGAACGGGAGCCGGAACGGCCCTTCGTTGCCGAGAATGGGGCTGTTCGCCGCCATCTGCGCCCCCACGGTCACGGCCCAGAGCGCCAGCTGATCCCACGGCAGCAGGTAGCCGGTGTAGCTGAGGAACAGCGTCATCACCAGCACGAGCACCCCGACAACCCAGTTGTATTCCCGCGGCGGCTTGTAGGCGCCCGTCAGAAAGACGCGCACCATATGCAGGATCACGATGATGACCATGAGGTGGGCCGCCCAGCGGTGCATATTGCGCAGCACGCCCCCGAGGGTCACCGCGTAGGTGAGATCCTTCATATCCTGAAAGGCATGAATGGTGGTGGGGCGGTAGTAAAACATCAACAGCACGCCCGTGACGACCAGCACGAGAAACATATAGAACGACAGCCCCCCCAGGCCCCAGGTGTAGGTGACGCGGAGCGCATCCTTCGCAATCCGGACGGGGTGCAGATGGAGGAAGACGTTGCCGAAAATCCGCTGGAGCCGTGTCCGGGGCGTGTCCGTGAAGTCGTGTCGGAAGACGGACTTCCAAATTTTCGTCTTCTTGAGGTGCTGTTTGAGGGAGGGTGTCGGGTCAGCCATCGGCACGGACGTTACGCGCTGGCATAGGGGAGGAAGAACTCGCCCTTATCCCGGAGCCCGGGACGGTTCTCCAGCTTGCCCTTATCAATCATCAACTGGCCGTCGGTCGAGAGTTGAATCGCGCACCGCCACAACGGCTTCGGGGCGGGACCGGCGATGACGTCGCCGTCTTTGTTGAAGTTCGAGCCGTGACAGGGACACTTGAAGCGGCCTTCCGCGTCGAACCAGTTCGGCGTGCAGCCCAAGTGCGTGCAGCGGGCCCAGAAGCAGAAGAACCCCTCGTTCCGCCGCACAATCCACACCCGCTGGACTTTCTTCCATTTGTCACTGATGCCTAACGAATAGTCTCCGGGCTTGCCCGCCTGAAACGTGAGGCTGGGTTCATAGAGGACGTTGGGGAACAGGTACCGGAGGTTCGACAGCAACCAGCCCCCCAGAAAGAGATAGAAAAATGCCCAGCCGGCTTTCAGGAGAAACTCACGTCGCCCCGCCCGCTCCTCCAGCCACGCCCACAGCGATGATGCTCGTTCTGCGTTCATCCGACTCCTTCCTACCTCACGCCATCTGCCGCGGTCAAGAATGTGTCGACCCGCGCGCGTCGTCGTCCTTGCCGTGCTTCCCGCCCTCGGTCGGGCCGCGGAGCGACCGCTGAAACTCCCGAACCGCCTCCCCCAACGAGCGGGCCAGGTCCGGCAGCCGCTTGGCTCCTCCCAACAAGAGCACGATGGCCAAGATCACCAATAACTCTCCCAAGCCTATCTGTCCCATCTCGCGCTCCTTCTATGTGAGGGGTGTGCTGCGTTCCGGCGATTCATTCGGGTCCGTCTCATTGCACCCGCGCCAGGGCGTACCGGGCCAACTGCTGATACGTGTCCGCCAACGCGACGCCATCGTGAACCGCGACGGTCGCCATCGCCTGCTGGAGAAACTCCTGAGCCGTTCGGAGCGCCCGTGCGATGGCCCCGGACCGGCGGGCTTCCTTGGCGATCCGGGCCAGGAACGCAGGGTCCGGGGTCCTGTTGCACAGCGGGGCGAACAGCGTCTCGCGCTCGCGCTTGGACATCGCGGCGGCGAGATAGATCACTGGCAGCGAGAGGGACCCCTTATCCAAATCCGAGCGGAGGGTCTTCCCCACGACCTGCTCTTCCCCGATCAGGTCGAGGCAGTCGTCCATAATCTGAAACGCCATGCCGAACTGCAACCCGAACTCACGCAAACGGGCCACGGTTTCCGGGGGGGCGCCCGCGACCACGGCTCCCAGTTGGCAGCAGGCCGCCATCAAGGACGCGGTTTTGTGTTGAATGATCTCCAGGTACCGCCGCGCGGTCAACCCCACATCAAACCGGCTGTCCACCTCCAGGAATTCTCCCAGCGAGAGCCGTTGACACGCCTCGGCCATGACCTGCACGACCGCCGGTTCCTCCAACCCGGCCAGCAGGGAGAAGGCGACCGAATACAGGTAGTCTCCCATGAGCACCGCCCGCTCCGTACCGAAGCGCTGGTGAAACGTCGGCTGCCGCCTCCGGAGGGCCGCCCGGTCGATGATGTCATCATGGACCAGCGTGGCGGTGTGGATCAATTCCGTCGAGACCGCCAGTGTGATGAGGGCGTCTCGCCGCTGGTCGTACCGGCCGCTGCGACCGGCAAGGAGCACGAGGGCCGGGCGCAAGTGTTTGCCGCCGGCCGCGACGAGGTACGCGGCCTTCCGGGCGACCGGACTCTGCAAACACGCCAGCAGGCGTCGTCTGACGTCCGCCAGGTCGGCTTCCACGGGCCGGAGGATCTGCTTGAGGTGCGTGCGCGGCGCCTTTCGACGGCGGATCGAGGCGGGCGCGTGGAAACTCTGGAGCGTCGTCGTCATGCGCCCCCCGCTTTGCGCGCGACGTAGAGGCTGGCCAACCCCCAGGACAACGGATGATACCGTGCCTGCGCACCGCATGCGTCGAGGAGGGCCACCACCTCGGCCGGCGGCAGGAATCTCTTGACGGATTGGGCCAGATACGTAAAGGGCCAGCATCGGCCGGTCAAGGCCCAACCAATGCCTCGCGCCGCCGTCGTCAGGAATCCGAGATAGCCGGCCCGCATCAGCGGATTGGCGGGATAGCCAGTTTCCAGCACCACCAGCTGCCCTCCCGGCTTGAGGACCCGAAGCATCTCACAACACCCCTCGCGCAGGTTGCTGAGGTTGCGCGTGGAGAATCCAATGAAGACGCGGTCGAACGTTCCAGATCGGAATGGGAGCTGTTGCGCGTCGCCTTGCATCCAGGTCGGCAGGCTTGGCGCGCCTCGTCGTCCTTCGACTCGCTTCGCTCGCTCAGGACGACCCTGAGCAAGGGCCCACGGCCAAAGGCCGTGGGCTGCGTCGAAGGGTCGGGAAGCGGGGCCAGGCCGATCGGCTCCTGCGCGCCGACCGACACTCGGGCACGCGCGATCCCAGTCCGATTCGTCACGTGTGGCATGCGCTACTCGAGTTGGGTCACGCGGATGACCTCTTCGGCGGTCGTGACGCCGGTGATCACCTTGGCGAACCCGTCCTCCCGGAGGGTCCGCATGCCGTGCTTCCTGGCGATCTCACGGAGCTCGTGATCCGGGGCCTTCGAGATCACGAGATCCTTGATGGCCTCCGTCATCGGCAGCAATTCAAAAATGCCGATGCGGCCTTTGTAGCCGCTCTGCCGGCAGGCCGCGCACCCCTTGCCCCGGTAGAGGATCGTCCCCTCCTTGAGCTGGAGTTCGTTCGCCTGCTTCGCGGTCACCTGATAGGACTCCTTGCACCGCGGGCAGATGATGCGCACGAGGCGCTGCGCCAAAATCCCAATGACCGACGAGGTGATGAGGAAGCGGTCCGTCGCCATCTCGGCGAGCCGGCTGAGGGAGCTCGTCGCGTCGTTGGTGTGGAGGGTGGAGAAGACGAGGTGTCCGGTGAGCGCGGCCTGAATGGCGATCTGCGCCGTCTCGCGATCGCGGACTTCGCCCACCATGATGATGTTCGGGTCCTGACGGAGGAAGGCGCGGAGGGCGTTGGCAAACGTCATGTCGGCTTTGGGGTTGACCTGGACCTGGTTGATCCCTGAGAGGTGCGCCTCGATCGGATCCTCGATCGTGACGATGTTCTTCTGCGAGTCGTTGCACATCTGGAGCGCGGCGTAGAGCGTCGTCGTCTTCCCTGAGCCGGTCGGGCCGGTGACCAGGATGATGCCGTGGGGCGAGCGGATGAGCTGCTGGAAGATCTTCAGGTCCTCCGGGGCCAGGCCCAGCTGTCCGAGATCCATGATCTCCCCCGACTGATGCAGCAGGCGCATGACGACTTTCTCCCCGAACGGTGTGGGGATGGCCGAAACCCGCACGTCGACCTCTTCACCGTCCAGGCTCAAGCGGAAGCGTCCGTCTTGGGCCTTGCGCCTCTCGGCGATATCCATCTCGGCGAGCACCTTGATGCGGGAGACCACCGCCGCGTGCAACGCCTTTGACGGCCCGTGCATCTGATGGAGGATGCCGTCGATGCGGAACCGAGTCCGGAGGACGCCGTCCCCCGGCTCGATATGGATGTCGCTCGCGCGCTCCTTCACGGCCTGCATCACCAGGAGGTTGACCAAGCGGATGACCGGCCCTTCGCTGGCGTCCACCGTATCCTCAAGAAAGCCCAATTCCCCATTATTCGGACCGGGCTCCTCGGATTTCTTCCCCAGTCGTTTTCCCTCCCGCGGCTCCTTCTTGGGCTTACCCTCGCTCTTGTCTTTAGGCTGCTCCGCCGCCTTGATCGCCCTGGAGACTTCCTGGGCGGTTTCGAGCGAGCCGTAGTATTGGTCGAGGGCCCGGCGGATGCTTGATTCGCTCGCGACGACCAGCTTCAGGTCACTCCCGATCTTCAGGCGCACCTCGTCCAGGGCGAGGAAATTCAACGGATCGGCGATCGCGACGGTGAGCGTCTCGGCAATCTTGAAGACCGGGATGAGGGTGTGCCGCCGGGCTAGGGGTTCCGGGATCAGTTGAATGACGTCGGGCTTGATGAGGTGGGTGGCAAGATCCACCGTCGGGAGGCCGGCCTGGGCGGCCATGAGCTCCGTCAGGGCCTCCTCCGTCATGAGGCCTTCCTGCACGATGACGCGCCGCAAGGGCTGGCCGCTCTGCTCGGCGTGCATCTGCGCGCCGTCGAGCTGCTCCTGGGTCACGACACCCTGCTCCAGGAGGAGCTCATGCAACGGCTTGAAGCGTCGCGTGGTGGTCATCGCCTGCCCTTAGGGGAGGGCCGTCCCGTTAGAGGGGTTCGGTGTGCCGAGGAGCGAGCGGATCTGCTCGAGCAGCGGCTCAATACGAAACGGCTTCGTGAGGTAGATATCAGCCCCGCAGTCCTTCCCCAGCTGCTGGTCCTTCTCTTTCCCCTTGGCCGTGAGCATCACGATCGGGATCCGTTGGTAGCGGGTGTCCTGTTTCAGCATCGTGCATACCTCATAGCCGTTGAGCTTGGGGAGGATGACATCGAGGAGGATGAGGTCGGGCGACTCGGCGCGGGCCTTGGTGAGCGCATCATAGCCGTCCCGGGCCACGAGCACGGTAAACCCTTCCGCCTCAAAGTGCTTGGTGAGCATCTTGACGATGAGCGGCTCATCATCCACCACTAAGATGCGTGGCTTCCCAGTCATCCCCTCCCACCTCCTTGATGGGTGTACGGCGCACACGGCTGCGCCACGGGCACTGTACGGCCCTCTTACAACACTACCTGACCTCTGAGAGGAATGCCAAGCCACGGGAGGCCGGGGCCCGCCTCGAGGGAGCAGTCCAAGGTGCTGACGCCTCCGATCAGGGGACGCGGATGAATCCGCGAAAATCCGCGTCTGTTGTTGATGGTCAGCAGGGTCAGGTATACTTTCCACGTACGCGTCCAGTACGTGATTCCGGTGGCTTAACAAAACGATTACAGTTTCAGTGAAAGGAGGCCAGGATGGCACGGGGATGGCAGCGCGTCGGTGTGGTGATGCTGGTCAGCGTCACGCTCGCGGGAACGTGGGGCCTCACCAGTTGGGCGCAGGATGAAGTCGATCGGTACTGGTCGCAGGCCACCCAGGAGGCCCGCGAGGCCAGGCAGCAGCCAGACAGTCAAACGGTGAAATCGCAGGAGCGCGGTGTGAGCGCTGGAGAGTCCATGACCGCCGCGCAGAGTGTGAAGGCCGACCGACACCAGACGATCCCCGCCAGCCTCACCGGCGGGTCGGTGCCTCAGGATGCGCCGATGGCGACGTCGCTGACAGGCCGTGTCGAGATGCCGCACGACCAGCCGGCCACCCCCTACGACCGCCAACACGCGTTCACGCAAGGCGAGGGACAGACGCAGGGCGGCCAAGCGATGGGCCCGGGCGGCATGAGCGCAATGTCGCAAGACCCGCAGGCCTCCCCACAGCCGATGGGGGAGGGCGCACATCTGAAAGATGCCGCGATGCAGATGATGGGGACGATGGGACAAGCCGGGTCAGCTGCGCCGCAGATGGGCCAGTCGGAGCCACGCGCCATGACGCAGGAGCGCCCCAGCGGTCAACAGGAATCCCAAGCCGGACAGAGCGACCGCCAGGCGCTCACGCAGGGCGCAGGGGCGGGTCAAGTGGAGCGGTCGATGGGCGGTGGGATGCTGGACGGTGGGATCGGGATGCAGGGGGTCTCTCAGGACCGGCAGGGTTCGCCATCGCAGCCGGGCGGTCAGGCGGGCGGCGCAGACTCGGTGCGTGGCGCCGGGGCGCAGTCGATGCCGACCGGCCTCGCTGGGATGTCTCAGAACTCGCAGGCCACGCAGCCATCGATGGGCAGCGTCGGGATGTCGGGTGAGCGGGCGATGTCGACGGGTCAAGCCGGCTCGGGTGCACCGATGAGTGCAACCGGATCCTCGATGGGCACCATGGGTTCGCAGAGCCTGCAGGGCCATGCCGAGCCGTTGACCCAGGGCTTGCAGCAGTCGCTTCGCAGCGCCGGCGATGGGGGATCCGAGAGCCGGCAGATCTTCGGCCCACTACCTGGCGACGTTGGAACAAGCGGTTTCGGGATGACGGGTGAGCGCGGGTCGCCGCGCGGAGCCGCGGAGCCGGCTACGGGGATGTCGGAACAGCTGCAGCGGCTCGGGGTGATGGGCACCGGAGGGGTGCAGACCGACCGGTCGGGCGCGCCGCAGCAGAATACGCTTTCGGTTCCGAGCGACGTGCAGAACCTCTTGAAGGGTTCGCAGACCGGGACGCCGGCTATGCGCGGCGGAGGACAAGGGGTATCGGGCGACAGCTGGACCCGGAATGTCCAAGCGGGTCACAGCACCCTCATGGGAAGCCAGCCTGGCTCCGGGGGAACGCCAACCGGCGCAACCGCCATGCAAGCCGGCGGAGGCCACATGCGGCAAGACGCCGGGACTCACTCGCAGAACCCATCCGGATCCATGTCGGCGCAGAACGTCTCAGGGCCGATGGGTAGCGTGTCCACGGCAGGCGCTGAAGTTCGTCAGGTTGCGGCACCGAGTAGTGGTGGACCAGGAAGCGGCCCCGGGGGCCCGGGGGGCGGCGGCCACCGCTAACCCAAGCCTCACCTCCTTCCACCTGAGGCCGTCAGGAGCGATCCTGACGGCCGTTTGTTTCCTCCGTAAACCTTTTTTGGGTTGAAGCGTCTAATAGAGTAGAGTGGAACACGGGGTCTGGTGGTAGTTGTCGGCGACGTGAAGGGTCTGGTATACTCTCACTAGCGTGTAGCACGGGGTCAGCGATCCCGAAAGGAGGGCACCATGGATCGGAGAGCACGGTTTGTCGGAGTTCGGGCGCTCGTCGGCATCATCCTGTGTGGGGCGTGGGGCGTCACTGGCTGGGCCGCGGATGACACGTCGCAGAACCAGCCAGCCGTTCAGCAGACAGACCAGCCACAGGGCCCTTCTGTGAGCCAGCCAGCCACGCCACCTCCTCCACGTCCGGTTGTTTCAGACCTGAAGCAGGACTACCAAAACATCCAGCACGACCGCCAGGAGCTGAAGCAGGATGCGGGCAAGCTCCAGACGGACCGGCAGGCGGTTCGTGGGGACCTCACCGAGATGCATCAGGACAAGCAGGCCTACGTGCAGAAGATGTCCGGCCTCGAGGCCCAGCGTCGAGCCGCGATGCAAAGCGGCAACACTGATGAGGCCAAGGCGCTGACGCAGCAACTCCAGCAGCTCCGCCAGGAGGGCCGGACGGAGCGACAGGCCGACCTGGAGAAACTACGCACGGACAAGGAGGCGTTCAGGGCGGACCGAAAGGAAACCTGGAAAGACCAACAAGACCTCAGGAAGAATTGGCAGGATGTCCGGAAGGACCAGGCGACTGTGCATGACGAGCAGGCGATCCAGGGCGACCGGAAGGATGTCCAGAAGGATGCGCAAGACCTGAAGCGTGACTACTCGGAGCTGCAGAAAGACCGGCAAGACCTGCGGCAGGACGAGCAGAAAACCCAGACGGACCGGCAGGCGGTCCGCGGCGACCTGTCGGAGATGTCGAAGGACAAGCAAGCCTACCAGCAGCAGATGTCCGGCCTCGAGGCCCAGCGTCGAGCCGCGATGCAAAGCGGCAACACGGGTGAGGCCAAGGCGGTCACTCAGCAGATGCAGCAGGTTCGGGAGCAGACCCACACGGAGCGCACGGCAGACCTCGAGAAGCTTCGCAAGGATGAAGGCTCACTGCGAGCCGACCGGCAGGAGATTGGGAAGGATCAGCAGGATCTCCGAAGGGATTGGCAGGGCGTCCGGAAGGATCAGGCGGAGCTCGGTCATGACCGCGCGGACCTGCGGCGAGACGAGCGCGACCTGCGACGGGACGCGGGCGTTGGTCCGGGCCGCGGACCAGGACCGTTGCCCCCGGCGTCCACTCCCGAGGTGCGCGCGGATCGGCGCGAGCTCCGGAACGACCAGCGCGAGATCCATCAGGATAAAGGGGAGATCGCGCACGATCAGCGCGGGATCAATCAGGACAAACGAGAGATCCGTCAGGACCTGAGAACCGGCGATCGTCAGGCGTTGCGCCAGGACCTGCATGAGCTCCACCAAGATCGCCAGGACCGGCGTCAGGATGTCCGAGACCTGAACCAAGACCGCCGCGACCGGAATGCGGACACCCGTGATCTCCGGCATGATGTGGGTAGAGGCGCGGTCCCCCCGCCGTCTCCTCAGGGGTTGGAGCATCGAGGGGATCGCCTCGAGAACGCGGGCGAGCATCGAGAGAACCGCGGCGAGCGGTTAGAGCGCCAGGGCGAGCGGATGCAGAACGCCGGCCAGCGCCTCGAGGCCAGCGGCCATGAGCGCGCCGGTGAGCGACTGGAGCATCATGGCGAGCACCGGGAAAACCGTGGCGAGCGGATGCAGCATCAGGGACAGCGGTTGGAGCACCACGGTGAACGGATGGAGCACCACGGGCCAAGTGGTGGGGGCCCTCGTGGCGGCGCCCCTCACGTCGGTGCGCATGCAGGCGGTGCGCCGCACGGTGGTGGGGGTGGACGTCGCCGGTAACTCGGATTGCTTGAAGGTCACGTCACACGTAGGCCGTCAGGGATGTCCTGACGGCCTTTTCGGTTTATGTCCGGTCAACTCAGCGCGTGCCGTGAAAGAGGAAGAGACCAGCTACTCCGGCGGCGAGGATGAGGAGCGGTTCAGGCACGTGCTTCACCTTCAGTAAGAGCCCGAGCGTCACGATGGCGATGAGTGCGGTTGGCAGGTCCACGATGGCCCGCTGCGCGAGCACGACACACGCGCCGGCGATCGCCCCGGTCGCGGCCGCCGTGACCCCTCTGACGAACGCGTTGAGCTGGGGGTTCTTGGCGTGCTGCTTGAACCACGGACTCGGAATGACCACGAAGAGGTAGACGGGAAGAAAGACCCCGAGCGCCGCCAGTATCGCCCCCCACAGCCCGCGCTCCGCGCGCGCCAAGATGGAGGTGCGCATGCGCTCGCCGGTCTGCTCACGCTCGAACTCGTTGAGGGCGCCCATGATCGTCACGAAGCACTTGCCCTGGGCGGTCGTGGTGTCGAAGTCCTCTTTGAGGCAGATGAAGTCCACGTCGTGCGCCTTGAAGAACTCGATCATGTCGAGGAGGTCGCGGGTGGAGCGGCTGATCCGCGACAGGGCGACGCAGAGGACGGTGTTGATCCGGCCCTGCTTGACGTCCTCGATCATCCGCAGGTAGGCTGGGCGGCCTTTGGTGTCCTTGGCGGATTTGCCCTCATCAACGTAGCGGTCCGCGATGAGCCACTGCTCCCCGTTCATCCTGTGCTTGAGCTCCACGTGCTGGGTCAGGAGCTGGTCTTGGTTCTTGAGGGAGCCTTCCTCGACCTTGGCTTGGCGCTCGGTGGAAACTCGAATGTAGAGGCCGCAGCGTTTCATGTCTGTTCACACATGTATAGCAACCACATTATCCTACCGGGTACCTGGCTTCAGGCAGTAGAGGAGCATCCCTCCAAGCACCTGCAACGCGCCATCTATACCCTTTATAACCAGCGCTGTCTTGAATGATTTTTTCAGGACTGAAGATGACATGAGTATTCAACCCGCAACGGGCTTCGAGTGTCCCGAAGACGCTTAGCGGTGACTGATGAGCCCGCCGACATAGCTCATGGCGAACAGACACCAGATGCCGAATCCTGTGAGCCCACTATACCAATACTTCGCCGGGCCCTGCCAGACTTGCGGCCCCCGCCGCCATCTCCAGAGCAGACGGCAGAGCGTCACACCCAGGAGCAGACCCGCAAGCCAGACATGCACCGTGATCGAGCTCTCAAATCGGAATAGGTTGTCCCATCGGTCCTGCAGGCCAAGGACGAATCGATTACCAGGACCCAGATTGAGCCCCGCGTCATGCATCCCGCCTGCCGCAGCGATGAGCAGAGACCACCAGCCGAGTTTGAGCAGCGTGAAGGCCTTCGCTTCGATTTCCGGCCGCTTCTGAAACGAGAAGACCACCAACAGTACTGCTTCGAAGATCAGGCACACGATGGGAAAATGGATTATCAGCGGATGCCATTGCTGAGGCGGCGCCGTGACAAGTTGGATGAAGGGCTTGAGCAACCGTTCTGCTCCGCCAGCCAGAAGAACCGGATGGCTCCTCATGGAGCTTGTGGCTCGGAGAAGAGTTGTCGAATGACCGGCTCGATCTGAGCCGCCGAGTGATAGCCGTAGAAGACTTTGGCAATTTTACCGGTGCGGGTGATGAAGACGATCGTCGGGATGCCTTTGAACTGATACGGCTGGAGCAGCTCAGCGTGCGCGATGGCGATCGGATAGGAGATGTGCAACCGTGTGACCAAGGCGACGACATCGTCGTGCTCTTGCTTTTTGGATGTCTCTGGAATGAGGGCTGAATCGGCCGCCGCGCCAATCAGCGAGAGTCCGGCGGGACCATACTGTTCCTGCAGCTGCAGGAGTTCGGCAATCTCCGCCCGACACGGTGGACACCAGCTGGCAAAGAAGTTGAGCAACACCGGATGTCCCTGGTAGCCCTTCTGGCTGACGGTCTGTCCCGTGACCGTCTCCACCACGAAATCCGGTGCCGCTTGTCCGTTGAACTCATCGCTCTCAGCCGGCGCCAAAGCGGCCCAGGCCGGTCCTGCTCCCGTGAGGGCCACCAAGGCCAGCATCGGCCAGATTCGTCCCCTCCCTGATCCGTGCATGGCTCGTCGTTCCTGCATGCGTCTATCGTTGCTGCTTGTCCAAGGCCGTCTTTAAGCCGGTCGCCAGGTTCGTCGTTGAGCCAATTCCCCAATAGTGAAGAAATATAATCCGCGGCGATTCGCCGGTCATGTGATTGTGGATCGCGACGATGTTAATGCCGGCGCCTCGCAGGGCTTTCAGGACGGGCTGGAGCTCGGACTCCAACATCGCAAAGTCTCCATCAACGACGGCACGCTCATCGCTGCCAACGAAGGCGGCCCAAGTGTTCACGCCCATCGCATTGCCCATCTCCTGGCCATCCATCGTCGTCGACCGGCCGATCGTGGCCTTGTAGACGCCGTCTTTCAACTCGCCCTTCACACCGAGCACGTCGTCAATCTTCTTCGGGTCGAGCTTCGTGTGGGCCGGATCGAGCTTCGCGAAGGGCTTCTGGCCTTTGCCGCCACTCGTGCCTTTCATCGTCGCGAAGACCTTACCGACGGCTGCTGCGAGCTGCTCCGGATCACCCGAGCCGCCGATGTGCATGAACATGACCTTGGGAGAGTCCCAGAAGAAATGGTTGTGCAGCGCGGTCACATCCAAACTGTTGTCCAACGCGGCGCTCATCACCGGATTCACTTGATCCTCCAGAAGCACCATGTCGCCCATGACCATCGCATGCTGGTCCATCAGCTTAAACGCGGCCCACGCCGTCAATCCCATCGGCGGCGTCATGGTGACCCCGGCAACCTTCACATGTATATCTGTCCGGGGAAAGCTGACTTTGAAGACGCCTTCCTTCTCATTCAATTTGCCCTTCATGCCGGTGAGCACTTCGATCCGCTCATGCAGTGCCGAGGCTGATGTTGCCGTGGTGTTGTTTGTCTCGCCCGCAGATACGATGCTGACCTGGCTCACGACGAATGATCCAATGACAAGCGCAGAGAGCGTACGAATGCATTGCATCCTGTCCTCCCTTCCTTGGGAATTAGCTTCTAAACAACACGGAACCGCTGGCTGCTTTAAAGAGGTCGATTCATTATCAACTGCCTGGTTGTCGAAATGCACGGTATTCACGCCACGTCAGCCACATGATGCCCGCATCGAACCCGGCGAGGAGTAGCCAGCCTACCGCGTGGCTGAAACTATACCGGTACAGCTGGTACCCAATGAACAGCACCAGATAGCCGATCATGGCCGGATACGCCCACAAAACCCCTCGAAGTAGGGAGACGGCGAGGAGGAGTTTGAGCACCCCGTGTATGCAGAGATAGACTGCACCGAGTAGCCTCGCGTCGCCGAGTTGCTGTGCTGCAGCCAACAGGTGCAGAGCCAGCCAATCTCGAGGATCTTTGGCAAGCTCGCGTTGCGTCAGCAACGCAGCCGCCTGGTGGAGGGTACCGGGCTTCAGGCCGTACAGAAGCATGCCGCCGATGATCTGCAGCACGCCATCCGTACCCTTCACGAACATAGCGACTACAAAGGACTTATTGAGAACCGACGATGGCATGCTGGACTCATTGTGGCAGCATCCAGGCTATTGTTCTACGGAGTCTCAGAAATATCATCATTTCCGACGAGGAACCTTTGGCGACTATTGAAAGTAGGTCGAATGCTGCCCGATCTAAGAAGCGTGCGCCGATCACACCTTCGGCAGAGAACCGCTTCACCGCTCCTCGTTTTTCTTGGTCTTCTCACCAATCTCCCATTCCACGAGGCACTCCGCCAGAAACTCTGGACTTTTCCGGGAGAGGCGACTGCCTGCTCCTACCTTGAGGGTCAAGTCATGGGTGATGGGAATTGTGACCTGCGGGAGGAAGTAGCGCCGGTCGACCCCGAGGGCTTTGATCTCCGCCCCCCAGCGCACGCCGTGGCGTCCATAGCGGAGTCCGAAGGCATACTGGAACTCCCAGGGCTTGCTCGTGGCGTTATCTAACCCCCGCTTGAGGAACGCGTTGGCGGTGACGTTGAACTCCCCGACATCCTTTGAGAGCACGAGGGTGGGTATCAGGAAATGCCCGAGGGTACCGTCCTCCCGTTCCGTCTCGTACTCAAGCCCAAGCGCCGGGTCCACCGGGTAGGTCCCCTCCTCCCCGAACCGATGGCGGAGCTGCACGAAGGCTCCGCCGAACTCCGTGAAGTTGCGCGCGGTCCCCCAATCGCTCGCCAGCTCGATCATGGTGTGGTCCGTCAGCCCAAACTCGACCACGGGCGTGCTCGTCCAGAGCTCTTCCCCTTCCTTACGCCGACTCTCGTGCAGAAACCGCGCACGATACTCCAATTCCGCCACGTGCCTGCCAATCGTCTCATAGACGAAGGTCTCATCGAGGTAGTCTTCCTTGTGGGCAGACGCCACTGGACAATGGCCGATTAGCCACAATCCGATGAGGGAGAATACCCATGTGCGTCTAACGATCTCCTGGGGTTTTCGTTTTTTCATGGGCTCATACACCAAGACCTTATCGGAGTCCTGGAAATAAGAGGAGCCCGGCGATTCCCGCTACTGCAATGATCAATGGCTCAGGGACTTTCTTCGCTTTAATCAGGATGATCAGTGTCACGAGGGCGATGAGTGCTGTTGGCACGTCCATGACCGCCCGTCGAGCCAGGAGGACACATGCTCCTGCAATTGCTCCCGTCGCTGCCGCTGTGACGCCTGTGATAAACGCATTGAGCCGAGGATCTGCGGCGTGTCTCTTAAACCACCCGCTTGGAATCACCACGAAGAGATACACTGGCAGAAACACGCCTAGCGCGGCGAGGCTGGCCCCCCATGGCCCACGCACCAGATAGCCGATGAACGCCACGGTAATGACCACCGGGCCAGGGGTGATCATGGCGACGGCCACGGCGTCCATGAACTGGCGCTCAGTGAGCCAGTGATACTCATTGACGACCCCGCCGTAGAGAAACGGCACGATGGCCAGGCCGCTGCCGAAGACCATCGCGCCAGCTTTGGCGAAGAACCCCAACAGTCGAGCGGCGGTGGGCGGCACCATCGCCTCACTCGCCGCCTCCGCAGCGCGATGCACGGCCGCCAGCCCAAGCGCTGAGGCCGTCGTCGCCAGCCACCGCCGCATGGGCACTTTGATGGCCAAATAGATGACGCCAGCGAGGAAAAACAACCAGGCCACCTCCGTCTGCGTGACCGCTGTGACGAGTGCGGAGATAAGGAAAATGCCCCAGAGCACCTGATCCCGGCCAAGCGTGAGTTTGATCAGTTTATAGGCGGAGCGCACAATGATGCCGATGACGGCGGCACCGATCCCGTAGAACAGCGCCTGCATCCAGGCCAACCCGCCGAAGCGGACATAGAGCCAGGAAATCCCCAGCACCATGAGAAACGACGGCAAGATGAACGCGAGCGAGACTATCGTTGCGCCGAAAACACCTGCCCGCACGTAGCCGAGATACATCGCCAGCTGGGCCGCCAAGGGACCGGGAGCGAGTTGTGCTAAGGCCAGCCCGTCGACATAGTCCTGCTTGCTGATCCATCGGCGCTGCTCAACCAAATCCTTTTGCATATAGCCAGCCAACGCAATCGGCCCGCCGAAGCCGAAGGTACCAAGGTACAAGAAGTAGCCGAGGAACTGACGAAGCGTGCACGGCACCGTCTGAGCGCTGTGCTGCTCTGTCTGTGGAAATGGCTTCAATGGTTCAGGGCTCAAGTGGCTCAACCCTCAGGTCATCAAAATAGGTCACAGAATCAGCCTTCGTCCAGACGCCGACTTTTCCTGCCTGAGAGAAGGCCTGGTCATGGGCATCCATGATCTTCTGCCCATCCCAGAATACGAGCAGATGATCACCCTGCGCCTCAACCTTGAGTCCATGCCACACGCCTGTCGTGACTGCACCGTTCCACCCAGCAAACTGACGCCTGGCGCCCTTCACCACATGGTAGAGCCGGATGTTATTTTCCAGGGCATTGGCACGGGTTACGTAGTAGTTGTTCTCATCCTGATAACGGAACACCAGTCCGCAGGCTTGGTCCACTTCTCCAGAGACGGCCTTACACTTGACTGATAGGCGCATGTCCCTGAGGATCGGCTCATTGGCGACCGCAACTGGAAACCGATAGTCCGTCTGGTCAGCATCAACCTGCGCCAGGATGTTCGGGGGACTCGGCGCATCCTTGTCAGCCTGCACGATCCATCGGCCTGGCGCACCGCTGCCGGTCCTACCGAATGAGAAACCCGAGGGTGCTTCACCAACGCGATCCGCGTCAAAGGTCCAGGTCTTCGTGTCTGTCTGCTTCGCGTCCTCGGCACGCACGACCCTCGACACGCCACACGCGACACTGGCTCCCACAAGCGCGACCACGCCGACTGCGCGAATGATGCTCATGGTCTCACCCTCCTTCAACCAAGTTGCCTGGACAGCGTCTTGAAATACTCCCTAATCTCTTCCACCCCTCCCATCCGCTCGATTGTCCCATGGCGCATTACGACAAGCCGCGTCCCAATCTCGAACGCCTCATCAGGATTGTGCGTGACGTACAGGAGGGTGAAGCCCAACGCCTGCTGGAGCTTGAGGATTTCCTGTCTCATTTGGCCGTTCAGCTCAAAGTCAAGATTGGAGAGCGGCTCGTCCATCAACAACGCTTTGGGACGCAGGACGAGCGCACGGGCCAGCGCCACACGCTGCTGCTGGCCGCCTGACAACTCCGCCGGGCTGGCAGCGGCGTAGGGCTCCATCTGCACTAGTGCGAGGGTGCCCTGAATGCGCGTGTCCCGTTCAACTCTTGGGATCTTGTGGGCCTTGAGCCCGAACTCCAGATTGCCCGTCACGGTCAGGTGTGGCCAGAGCGCCAAATCCTGAAACACCATGCCAAGATTGCGCTCTTCCGGCTCCTTGAGATTGCGGCCATCGGCTGCCACCCGATCGCCATTGATGGTGATGCTGCCTGTGTCAGGCGCGATCAACCCCGCCAGCAGCCGCAGCAGGGTGGTTTTACCGCACCCCGAATGGCCGACGATGACCAACCGCTCACCTTGCGTAACTGAGAGTGACACATCACGGACCGCTACGCGTCCCTCGTAGGTTTTTGAGACCGCGTGGAACTCGATCAGCTTCACCGCGCAGCCCTCAGTGGCCTGACAAACCCGTGCAAGAGCCCCAGCGGAATGAGGGTCGCCATTACCATGATCAGGCAAAGGGCCGCAATGAGACGGGGCGGACTATTCGCCATTAAGGTGAATGTCCGCACCGGCAAGGTCTCACCGCCTGGGGGATAGACCATCATGGTAATGCCGGTATCCCGCAGGCAGAAGAGATAGCTCACCAGCCATCCCGCCACCAGGCCGCGTTTGGCCAGCGGTGCAAGAATGTAGCCCACCCGTCGAAGCCATCCTGCCCCGACCATTGCAGCAGCTTCCTCCATCGACGCAGGTATTCGGTTCAGCGCTGCGACGGTGATGCGGCTCGTCAAGGCGGTATATTGTGCCAGATAGCCGAACAGCACGATCAGCGGCGTGGCGTAAATAAAGATGGTCGCAGGTCTATTCCAGAGCGTGACCAGGGCAACGCCAATCACGGTGCTGGGGAGTGTCAAGAGGGCGATGGTCAGGAAATCAAGCGCCTGCCAGAATGGAAGCCGCCGGCGAGCGAGAAAATACCCCAAGAAGAATCCAAGTATGGTAAGCAACGAGGCTCCGAGGGCGGCATAGGCCATGCTGCGGAGGAGGCTATCACCAGCTCGCGCGAGGGCGTCAACGTAGATCGCGGGAGAAGCGGACTGCATGACCAGCACAAGGAGCGGGACGACAACCAGCACACCACACAGAAGGCAGACAAGCATAAACAACCAGGCCCGCAGCGCTCCCAACGCAATAGGAACGGTTTCTTCCCGGTCAGATATTGGCTGAAGCGAAGCGAGCGGTCTGCGAATGTAGCGGCGCTCCACGACGAGAATGAGCAGCACGATGAGGACAAGGAGGGTCGCACTCGCGGTGGCCGCTCCGACTTCGTGGAAGGCAGCAAACTGCGTAAAACTCTCCACGGAGAACACCGAATATCTGAGAAACGTCGGGACGCTGAACTCTCCGAGGCTCAGCAGGAAAACGAGGATGGCCGACAAGAGGATGCCGGGGAGCGCCGTGGGGAGGCTGATACCTGTGAGCACTCCGAACCATCCAGAAACCAGTCTGCCGGCTTCCTCCAAGCGAGGGTTCACGGATTGCAACGAGGTCCTGGTCAAGAACATCACAATGGGCAAGAACGTCGAGCCCAGCACCAGTACGCATCCCGGCAGCCCAAACAGCCACGCAGAGGTCTGTTGAGCCATGGGCACGCCGAGCCATCGTGCCACAAGCCCTTCTCGACCCCCCAAGGCGTAGGACCATGAGACGGCCATGATATAGGGAGGCACGAGCAGGGGGATGGTGAAGAGCGCCATGAGTAGTGTTCGGTAACGCAGGTCAGTCTTCCCCAGCAAGAGCCCCAGGGGCACACCCAGTACAACGGCAAAGAGCGTCGTGAGCAAGGGCAGGGCGACACTATGGCCCAACAAGACCCAGGTACGGGCAGAAGCCAGCGACGCCTGGTAGAACTCCGTGCTGAACCGTCCGTTCACGATGAGACTCTGCCCGAACATCACGAGCAGTGGCAGGAGCCCAATCACGACAAGCAGCAAGACGATCAGTACCGAGACGACCCGCCGCGTCATCAATACCCAGCCCACTCCTTTAAGAACGGTTGAATGGCTTCCAGGACTCTTGCTACCTCGGCGTAATGAATTGGCATCAGCTTGAGGGTCTCAATGCGCTTCACCGTGGGTGGCGTCTCAACGCCACGATGGAGCGGGAGTTGTGCACACGCCGCAAAAGCCAGTTTGCGCTCCGTCTCTTTTGAGAGCAGATAATCGATCAATTTCCTAGCGTTCTCAGCATGCGGGGCCCCTTTGATGAGGAGCGCGGCATTCGGCACTAACAGACAGCCGATGTCCTCGGGACCTTGGTCGGGGTAGACGACCGCGATGGATTTGCCCTGGGCGATACGGCTGGCCCCGTCATCGCTGTCCACCAACGCGAATGCGGCTTCTCCGGATGCCACGAAATCCGCGCTTTCTCCATTGTTGGTTGACAGCCTGACCCCGTTGGCTTTCAGACCCTGCATGAAGGCCTTGGCGCGTTCCTCCCCCCAGACCGTGAAGAGTGCGGCCACCTGGGCGGTCGTCGTACCGAAGAGCGGATTGGCCATCACCGCCTGATTCTTCCACCGCGGATCCGTGTACGCCTGAATGGACGTCGGTTTATCCTTCACGTTGGCGTTGACCACCAGCACCCTGGCCCGCGCTGAAAAGCCAGTCCAATATCCTTCTGGGTCTTTAAGCATCTCAGGAATTCCCAGAGCACTTGGAGAGACGTACGGCGCTGAAATGCCGCGTTGCTTGAGGACTTCAGCCCGGATAGGCTCATTCGCCCAGTAGACATCGGCTTGTGGATTGTTTTTCTCAGCGAGGAGGCGGTTCATGACGCCGGTGCTCTTCGCCTCTTCGGTATCGTAGACGGCTTTGACCCTGATGCCGGTATCCCGCTCGAAGTCCTTGAGAATCGGCTCAGAGAACACCTGATCCTCGCTGACGTAGACCACCACAACCTGCTCACCAGCGGAAACAGTTGGATTCCGCCCGAGAGCCGTACTGGCAGCTGCGATCAGCCCAACGAGGGACGGATAGCGCCGCTGTCCTGTCACGGCACGCCTCATGGCGTCACCCGTTGGTGGCAGTACGCATACAGCGCGTCATAGACGATCAACTCTTTCGCCAGGATCTCCTGGTCGTCCTTCAATTGAAGATGCCTGAAACCTTCAGCGATGGCTCTCAGCCCCGCTGCTTCCGGCTGTTGGTAGAGGTCTTCTGACACGTCAGCTCCGTGCACAATTCTTGCGAGCTGTCTGATAGCCGGGTCTTCGATTCGGTATTTCTCAACAATGGCTTCAAAACTGCATTTTCCTTCATGATGTCCCAGCTCAGCCCCTGGGACGTCGAATGGGATGGCGCTCTCCTTCTGGGCGACGTCCATCACCGTCTCTGCGGGAACAAAAAGGAATTCTGCCTGTGGATCGACAAACTTCTTGATGAGCCAGGGACACGCCACGCGATCCACTTTGACTCGTTCACGAGTAACCCACTTCATGGTCTGGTTTCTCCGACTCTATCGCCTCGTTTCTTTAAAATACGCGTAGGTATCATCAAGGACTGCCGCACTCCGCACCAGACGTGTGTGGTCGTCGTTGTGTGCCTTGACGATTCCAGCCAACACTCGCTCAAACCCCGCCACGTCCTCTCGGAAGAACTTGCTGTCCTTGAGGTCAATCTCGTGGATGACTTCGGCGATTTCCCGAAGTGCCGGGTCATGGAGATGTGCGCGTTCCATCAGCACTTCAAACGTGCACCGATCGCCTT
>OBEQ012083174.1_pt1 | contig 26395 bp, 23 predicted proteins | sample 1670901 | NCBI WGS metagenome assembly OBEQ01 (sample SAMEA104232315, study PRJEB22302) | groundwater metagenome | biome: forest; feature: aquifer; material: groundwater | place: USA | collected 2011-08-07 | depth 5.4 m | reverse complement strand
CGCTACCGAGCACGGGCATCATGCGGTCCCGCCTACCCTATGCCCTTCGAAGCCGTGCGTCAAGCTGGTTCCGCGAAGCGCAGTCGAGTGACGGGGTCGGTTGGAGTGTGTGTCTATGCATGATAATGCACTATTCAGGTTGAAGGGAGCCTTTAGGCTGCTGACTTGACGTGAGGTTGCTTCTCAAGTGAGAGGCCCCAGCACTCCGCCAAAACTCCGCTGGCTGTAAGACACTCCTAGAAAATGACGTTCGAGTCCTGGCGATCGTGGGCGTTGCTTACCGAGAGACTTCCTGCCTGTGTCTGACCCGCATTACCCGCACAACCTTTGCCGTTTTGTCGATTTCGTAAATAATCCGATAGTCGCCAATCCTGAGGGGCCAATCGCTTTTGGAGCCGGTGATCTTCCGACATCCAGAAGGTCTGGGATTTTCGGCGAGCGCTCTGATGACAGTGATGATCCGATGAAAGTCTCGGCCCGATAGCCGCTTGAGATCGCGCTCGGCTCCCCGTTCAAGGTAGATTTCATACACTGGGCGTGTATTCCCTCAGGAACTCCTCCAGTTTTCTGAACACGAGAGGCTTCTTACGCATCGACTTTAGGGCCTTGAGGTCTTCATTGTCTTCCAAGCGCTCCAGCATTTCCTGATATTCTTCGATGTCCAGGATTACTGCCGTCGGCTTCCCGTTTCGGATGACGACTTCTGGAACCTTCCGCTTTGGTCTCATGTTCTGTCCTCCAAGAAGATGCCCCTATCAATGCCGAGGATATGCGGCACCTTGACACCGCACCCGAGATGTCCGGAATGTACCACATTTATCCACAAGAGCCAAATCACGGATCGGTACAGGGCATCTCGGGTAAGGTTTTTGGACAGCCGGTCGGAAAAGAGCGCTTGACATTGGTTGTAGGATACCGTACAAACAGGTAGGAGTGGGCAAAGAAAAACAGGGATATTCCCCTGTTTTTCTTTTTCGCTCAAGGCATCATACCAAGGTTTTCCAATTTTCCCCACCGGCAAGCTGCATCGTGGCGGTGTAGCTCAGTTGGTCAGAGCACGCGGCTCATATCCGCGGAGTCACTGGTTCGAGTCCAGTCACCGCCACCAACATTGAAAGGCACTTCCCCACTCACCTCTGCGCCTTGCCTTCTGAGCCTTCCACAGCCCTAAATCTGGCCGCGGCCTCGTTTCCCTATATTCTTGGCACGAGCGTCCTGGCTCGTCCTCCCCTCAACCTCGCCTTCTCCCCTCAGGGGAGAATGAAAGGATGAGGGGAACGTGCTGATCGTGCGGCCATGTTGTCACTGTAATAGTGGGTCTATCTGCCGAGCCTCTTCAGGAGATGGCGCATTCGGTGTGAGGATCGAAGATGTGAATCTTGGCCGGATCCACGGAGAGACGAATCTTTTCATGGACTCTGGCTGTCGTGCTGGGCGGGACCCTGGCTACTACTGGATTCGGCCCGACCTTCATATCCAGCAAGACTTCGGACCCCAACGGCTCTATGACCTCCACGACCGCCTCGAAGGAGACTCCCGGAGGAGCCTCCTCGGAGGCCTCTCGGATATCCTCCGGCCGGATGCCGAGGGTAACCTGCCTGCCAGCATAGGCAGCCAGTGAATGGGCTTGCGGCTTTGGGACGGGGACGCGCAGCCCTGGGGCTTCCAACGCGAGGCCGCCTCCGGCACCGGTGACGGTGCAGTCGAGGAAGTTCATGGCGGGAGAGCCGATGAAGCCGGCCACAAACTTGTTGGCGGGGGCAGAGTAGACCTCCAGGGGGGCTCCCACCTGTTGGATGAGGCCGTCCTTCATCACGACCACCCGGTCACCAAGGGTCATGGCCTCCACCTGGTCGTGGGTCACGTAGATGGCGGTGGCCTGGAGGCGTTGGTGCAGCTTCTTGAGCTCCACACGCATCTGCACCCGGAGCTTGGCGTCGAGGTTACTGAGGGGCTCGTCGAAGAGAAAAACCTGCGGGTGGCGGACAATCGCCCGCCCCACAGCCACCCGCTGGCGCTGCCCGCCTGAAAGCTGCCTGGGCTTTCGCTGGAGGAGCTCCTGGATGCCGAGGATCTCGGCAGCCTCCTGGACTCGCTTCTCGATCTCTGACTTGGAGAATTTCCGCATCTTGAGGCCAAAGGCCATGTTGTCGTAGACGGTCATGTGAGGGTAGAGGGCGTAGTTCTGAAAGACCATAGCGATGTCCCGGTCCCTGGGGGGCAGGTTATTCACCAGGCGCCCGTCGATATGAACTTCCCCCGCCGTGATCTCCTCCAGACCCGCCACCATTCGGAGTGTGGAGGTCTTCCCACACCCTGAGGGTCCCACCAAGACGAGAAACTCCCGGTCGTGGACGGTCAGGTTCATGTTCTTCACGGCCACCACGTCACCGAACTTCTTCAGCAGGTCCTTCAGCACCACTTCTGCCATAAAGAGCCTCCCCCACTTCTATTATGAGAGACATTATTATACCTCAAAACTTTCGTACGGAAAGGTGGTTGACCCAGCGTGTGAAGAACGGGACTATGACAGTGTTCTTCCAAGAGGCCCAGCAAGTCATGACGGAAGCATGGGCATCTATATCACCGACCTTCGGGACGGTCAATGAAAAAACGGCTCCTGACGAGTCCGTCCTGCGGAGTCGCCAGGCCTTCGTGACTGCTGATGATGATTCAAAGAAGAAGTCGGTCGGGATTATTCATGAACGGCCTTGACATCGTCACACCCTCACCCCGGCCCTCTCCCCGACTGGGGAGCAACTGTCTTCCGTGTCAAGGGGTGTGAGCGAAATTTCTTTGCCATGGGGTTCCAGTTTTCACCATGGCATTGAGAATCAGCAACAGCTTGTGCATGCAGGCCGTCAATGCGACCTTCTTCGCCTTGCCGGCGGCACAGAGGCGCTGGTAGAACGTGCGGATCACAGGATTCCAGCGGGTGGCGACCAGGGCGCTCATGTACAGCGCAGCCCGAACAGGGCCTCGGCCGCCCCAGACCGTGCGGCGGCCGCGCAGCGTCCCGCTGTCCCGGTTCAGGGGCGCGACCCCCACCAGGGCCGCGATCTGCTTGCGATTCAACGTGCCCAGTTCGGGCAGACTCGCCAGCAGCCTCCGAGCCAGGACGGGCCCCACCCCGGGGGTGCTCTGCAGGAGGTCCTCGCGTTCCCGCCAGACGGGGCTCTCCCGGATCGCGCGGCCGAGCTCCTCGTCGAGGTGGGCCAGCTCGCGCTCGAGCCAGGTCAGGTGGGCCCGGATCCGGGTGCGCACCGGCGGCGGCGCGTGGCCCAGGCGGTTCTGCTCCGCCGTGCGCATCTCGATGAGCTGACGCCGCCGCGCGAGGAGCGCCCCGAGCGCCTGCGTCGCCGCATCCGGCAGGGGCCGGAGGGCCGGCCGGACGGCTGCCGCGAACTGCGCGAGCACGGCCGCATCGAGCGCGTCGGTCTTCGCGAGCTTGCCGGTCGCCTTCGCGAAGTCGCGGACCTGGCGGGGGTTGACGACCACGACGGGCAGCCCCGCGGCGGCCAGGGCCCCGGTGAGAGGGATCTCGAGCCCCCCGGTGGCCTCCAGCACCACCAGGGCCGGGCGGAGCGCCCGCAGGCGGGTCACCACTGTGGTGATGCCGGCGTTATCGTTCGGGACGGCCCACCGGTCGCCGGTCGGGCGCACGGCGACATCCAAGCGGGCTTTGGCGATATCGATGCCCACGAAGATGGGAACGGTGCTCATCGGTCCTCCTCCTCTGTGGCCCGGTCTTGCGGATGCGGGCTCAGTCGGCCCACGCAACTGTTCGGGCTCCTCAGGAGATGGACGTGACGACCCCGCTCCCCAGCGGCCTCCTGGGACCCAGAGGGCATCGGTCTGCCACGCCCGGGTTGACGCTTCCTTTTACTGTTCATGTCTCTTTACTATAAATATACAAGAGGGCCGGGGTGAGGGGAATGAAAAGGGCCCCAGCCCTGAACCTCTTCGCCGCCGCTAGGGGAATGGGACCGTGTGAGTTAGTAGGCCGCTAACGCCTCGTCTTCCAGATCGGTGACGAACATGTGGCCTGGCGCGTGCGTGATCATGAGCGGGGGCTTGGCCCGCATCGCCACCGCCTGGGGTGTGACACCGCAGGCCCAGAAGACCGGCACCTCGTCGGGCCGGATCGTCACCGGATCGCCGAAGTCGGGCCGACCCAGGTCTTTGATCCCGAGGGATGGTGGATCACCTACTTGGACCGGTCCCCCGTGGGCGGCCGGGAAGCGAGCAGTGGCCTGAATGGCGCGGGAGATGAGCGGGGGCGGGATCGGCCGCATGCTGACCACGAGTGGCCCCTGAAAGATGCCGGCAGGCTGGCAGGGCCGCGTGGTGATATACATCGGGACGTTTTTCTCCTCCTCAAGGTGGCGCACAGGAATGCCAGCCCGGAGCATCGCCGCCTCGAAGGTGAAGCTGCACCCCAGGAGGAAGCTTACCAGGTTTTCCTCCCAGATCGCTATCAGATCGGTGACCTCGGCGTCAAGCTGTCCATGGCGGTAGATCCGATACCTCGGGAGGTCTCGGCGCAGATCAGCCACTGGCGCGGTCTGGATGGGTTCGGTCGAGCCGGGTTCGGTGACCTCGAGGAGCGGACACGGTTTCGGATTACGTTGGGTGAACAGTAGGAAGTCGTAGGCGAGGTCTCGGGGGAGGATCACGAGGTTGGCCTGGACGTGCCCCTGGCAGAGGCCGGCCGTGGGCTGCCGCCACTTACCCTGGCGGATCAGCGCTCGAACCTTTTTGGGATGCGCGTCGGCCAGCGCCTTCCAGGAGTTCTCCTCGGCCATCGATCACCTCGTGCGGTATGAGCAGTACACAAACCACACCCATTTGTCAACCAATTCGCTTGATTTCTCATGGTCTATCGCCCTCTGGCGTGGTAGACTACTCGCGGTTTTTCGAGTCATGGTGGTCGTCGCAGACAACGCGTTCACGGGGCTGTTGTCCATATCAGGAACGGGTTCGGCGCCGACGTCCCGGCCTGTGGGCTATCACGCATCAGGCGCTAACCGAGCCCGCAAGACTTGACAACCTGTTTCCAGAACAAGGGGAGCAGGCGGGGATGAGTACAGGAGGGCATCACGGCATGCTGGAGGTGGCGCTCGCACAACTGGATGCGGTGGCGGGGCGGCTCAAGCTCGATCCGGGCATTCACAAGCGGCTGCGCCAGCCCCAGCGTTCCCTCATTGTCTCGGTCCCGACGCTGATGGACGATGGGCGGCTTGAAGTCTTCACTGGTTTCCGAGTTCAGCACGACCTCACCATGGGCCCCACGAAGGGCGGCGTCCGCTACCATCCGGGTGTGAACCTGGAGGAGGTGACGGCCCTAGCGATGCTGATGACCTGGAAGTGCGCGCTGATGGGCCTCCCGTACGGCGGCGCCAAGGGCGGCGTCTGCTGCGACGCGACCCGGATGTCGCAGGGTGAGCTTGAGCGGATGACCCGACGCTACACCTCCGAGATTATCTCTATCATCGGCCCGGATCGGGATATCCCGGCCCCGGACATGTACACCAACGAGCAGATCATGGCCTGGATGATGGACACATATAGCATGCAGCAGGGGATTACCTCGCCCGGCGTCGTGACCGGCAAGCCGCTCCTGCTGGGGGGCTCCCTGGGCCGGCATGAGGCGACCGGTCGTGGTGTCTACTACATCCTGAAGGCGGCGGCGAAGGAGCACGGAGTGCCGTTCAAGGGGGCGGAGGTTGCGGTTCAAGGGTTCGGGAATGTCGGCTCCGTCGCTGCAAGGCTGCTCTATGAAGAAGACTGTCGTGTGGTTGCGGTGAGCGACAGTCGCGGAGGGATCTACAATCCAAAAGGGCTCGATATCGCCAAGCTCCTGACCGAACGCGCGGATAAGGGATCCGTCTCCCAGCACCATGACGGCGACAGGATCACCAACCAGGAGCTGTTGGAGCTTGACTGCGACATCCTAGTCCCGGCCGCGACCGGAGGGCAGATCACCCGGAATAACGCTGATCGGATTCGGGCACGGATCGTTGCCGAGGGTGCCAACGGGCCGACCACGCCAGAGGCCGACCAGATCCTGGCGGCAAGAAAGGTGGTGGTCATTCCCGACATCCTCGCCAACGCTGGTGGTGTGACCGTCTCGTACTTTGAATGGGTGCAGGATCTTCAACAGTATTTCTGGCATGAGCATGAGATCAACGATCGTCTGTCCGAGATCATGACCGCTGCGTTCCAGCGGGTTCTCGCCCTTTCCCGGAAGGAACGGGTCGATCTGAGAACCGCCGCTCTCATGCTGGGGGTGAGCCGGGTGGCTGAGGCCAAAAAGCTCAGGGGGCTGTATCCATGACACGCATCGCAAAGCTCACCGCGAGGGAGATCCTGGACTCGCGTGGCAATCCCACGTTAGAAGTGGATGCCGTGTTGGAGAACGGCCAGATCGGGCGCGCAGCCGTCCCCTCCGGCGCCTCGACCGGCCGGCACGAAGCACTGGAATTGAGGGATGGCGATCCGGGCCGCTACAGGGGGAAGGGGGTGATGAAGCCGATCCGCCACATTCACGACATCATCGCCCCCGCCCTCGTCGGTAAACACGCACACGAGCAGGCGGCAATCGACCGGGCGCTTATCGCCCTGGACGGGACCGAGAACAAGGCAAAGCTGGGCGCCAACGCGATGTTGGGCGTCTCGCTTGCCGTCGCAAAGGCCAGCGCGGCCGCGCGTGGCATCCCGCTCTACCGGTATCTGGGTGGCCCCTCGGCCACGATCCTCCCGGTCCCCCTCATGAACATCATCAACGGCGGGGCGCACGCCGACAATAACGTCGATTTCCAGGAGTTCATGATTGTTCCTGTTGGGGCGCCGACTTTTGCTGAGGCCCTCAGGTTCGGGGCTGAGACCTTCCATGCCCTGAGTCGAGTCCTGGCTGGGCGAGGGTATGGCACCGCAGTGGGGGATGAAGGCGGCTTTGCGCCGCGTCTGCGCTCAAACGTCGAAGCGATTGACCTGATCCTGGAGGCGATCGCAAAGGCCGGTTATCGGGCGGGGAGCCAGATCGCGCTCGCGCTTGACCCTGCGGCCAGTGAGTTCTTCGCGGAGGGCAAGTATGTCTTTAGGAAATCCGACGGCTCGATCCGGGACGCTGAAGCCATGATCCGTTTCTACGGCGACTGGGTCCGCCAGTATCCAATCGTCTCGATCGAAGACGGCCTGGCCGAGGATGACTGGCAGGGGTGGAAGCTGCTGACGGCCGAGCTGGGAAGGAAGACGCAGATCGTCGGTGACGACCTCTTTGTGACGAGCATTCGCCGACTAACCCGCGGTATCGATGAAGGAGCTGCCAATGCCATTTTGATTAAACTGAATCAGGTCGGGACGCTGACCGAGACGCTCCAGGCGATGGAGCTGGCCCTGTCTGCAGGGTACCGGACCGTGATCTCGCATCGCTCTGGTGAGACCGAGGACACCACGATCGCCGACTTGGCGGTGGCCACCGGGGCCGGTCAGATCAAGTCCGGCTCCGTCAGCCGGACCGAACGGACCTGTAAGTATAATCAGCTCCTTCGGATCGAGGAAGAGTTGGGGTCCCGATCGGCTCTGGCAACACCCTTTCCCATGAAACGGTAGCGCGGTTACGCGCTGAGGCAACACGATGGAACGAAAGACCAAGATCGTCTGCACCCTCGGCCCGGCCAGTAGCAAGCCCGAGGTCATCGCGCGGCTGATCGACGCGGGAATGGACGTCGCCCGCCTGAACTTCTCGCACGGAACCTGGGAGGAGCACGGTGAAGCGATCCGGACGGTGAAATTGCTGGCCGCCCAGAAGGGCCGCCCGGTGGCGATCCTGCAAGATCTCCAGGGCCCGAAGGTCCGCCTGGGCCTGTTCAGGAGCGGCTCGGCGACCATCTACTCCGGCGATCAGTTTACGCTGACAACGCGAGACGTGAAGGGCACGGAAAAGATAGCCTCCGTCACGTATGACCGTCTCGCCACCGAGGTCAAGGCCGGGGATCAGATCCTCATCGACGACGGCCTGATTCATCTCCAGGTGCTCAAGACCGATGGCGTGCACGTGGTGTGCAGGGTATTGCAGGGCGGCGTCCTGGCGAACCATAAGGGGTTGAACCTCCCCGGCGTGGCGATCAGTGTTCCCGCCGTGACCGAAAAGGACCTCACGGACCTGGAGTTCGGGATCGAGCAGGGGGTCGATTACATCGCCCTTTCATTCGTGCGGACCAGTAAGGATATCTCGCGGGTCAAAGAGTTCCTGAAAAGGCGAAAGGTTGATATCCCGATCATCGCAAAGCTGGAGCGGCCGAAAGCAGTCCGCAATCTGGGCGGGATTCTCGAAGTGGCTGATGGTGTGATGATCGCCAGGGGCGATCTGGGCGTAGAGATGCCGCTCGAGGAAGTTCCTCTCCTCCAGAAGCAGATCATCCGGCAGGCCAATCTTCACGGGGTAATCGTAATCACCGCTACACAGATGCTTGACTCGATGATCGAGCACCCTCGTCCGACCCGAGCGGAGGTCTCTGACGTGGCCAACGCTATCCTTGACGGAACCGACGCCGTGATGCTGTCAGGCGAGACCGCCTCCGGCGCCTATCCGGTCGAGGCGGTCCGGGTCATGGCGCAGGTGGCCGTCGAGGCGGAGCGTGGCCTGCCGCCACGCGCGCCATCTGCCCACGAACCGGGGAGCGCGCAGACGTTTCCCGACGCCATCAGCGAAGCGGCCTGTCGCGCCGCGGTGGAGACCAAGGCCCGCGCCATCGTCGCCTTCACGCAAACCGGCTCGACCGCCCGACTGATCTCCCGGTTTAGGCCCGCCACGCCCGTGATCGCGTTCACTCCCAACGAGTTGGTGCGACACCGCCTCTGCCTGTATTGGGGAGTGATCCCGAAAATCATGGCCCCCATCGAACATGTCGACGAAATGATCCAGAAGATCGATGAAGCGCTCCTTGCCGACGGGACGGCCGCAAAGGGCGATGTATTGGTCATCGTGTCCGGCGCCCCCATCGGCACGAAAGGGCGGACCAACCTCTTGACCTTGCACCGCGTGGGCGAGCCGTGACCAATGCCGGTCCGATTAACTTCGCCTAGCGGCGGGGCGTCGAGGAACGCCGCGCCCCAGAGAGGTCCGACTCTTTCTGTTGGGGCTCAGACCGCGTGCTGAGGCCGGAAACCTGGCGCAAGCTCTCTTCGAACTCCTTTAGCCTGACCATTTCGAGCTTGAGTTTGCTGAGCTGCTCGGCCTGTCCTTCCAGGAGCGAGGTCATCGCGCGATTCTCCCGCTCCAAATACTGCATGCGGGTCAGGTAATACTGCCCTCGAACCAGGTTCAGCAAAGTTAATGTTGAGCCGAAGGCCAGGACCATCAGAACAATGCAGGAGAGGAAGATGGTCCGTTTCGAGAGGCGAAACTGCCGCATCCAGCCGCTGTCGGTAAGGGCCATGATTGTTACGACCCCCCGAAGGCTAGCAGCGATCGAAGACCCCAGGAACCAAAGGCGGTGTAACGTCCGACCCAGCACACGCATGTCCGTCCCCCCTTAGCCCGCTGACACTCCCGTGCTCCTGTAAGAATAATTTCATTCTAGTCGAGACTGTCTCACTAGCTCACGTGTTGTCTTTGTCACCGGAAGTGGTCGTAGCCACCGGTGAGAGGAACTGCCTCACCGCTTCGCTGCACAAGCAGGCATCCCTTCCCAGCTTCTTCAACCTCGCCCACCGCTGTAACGTCAATCCCATCTTCGAAAAGTCGAAGAATATCAAGAGAATCCGAAGAAGACGTGAAGAGAAGTTCGAAGTCTTCTCCGCCCTCCAGAGCCATCCTCATCGGGTCCTTCCCGAGATGTCGCCCAACCGCCAATGCCACCGGATCGATCGGGATCTGATCCTCCCTGATCCTCGCCGAGACGCCGCTCTCACGGCATAGCTGTCGCAGGTCTGAGGCAAGCCCATCACTCACGTCGATCATCGCCGTCGCGACTCCACCCTCTGCAAGAGCCCGCCCCTCATGCACCCTTGGGATGGGGCAGAGATGTCGTTCGATGGCCCGATGGATCGCCTCCTTCAGGTCGTCGGAGACCTCCGAGGGGGCCACCACCTGATCATCTCGGAGGCGGAAGCCAGCTCTTAAGGCCGCCAAGCCTGCTGCGGACGCACCCAACCGGCCCGTGATCCAGATCCGCTCCCCAGGCTTCGCCCCGGATCGCCTGACAGCCCTCCCCGGCTCCACCTCTCCTGCCAGGGTGATCCCGATCATGAGGGTGGGCGAGGCAGAGAGGTCGCCGCCGATGATCTCGACCCCGTGTCGCGCTCCTTCTTCTTGGAGACCTCGATAAAGTTCCTCAACAAACTCGGTGTCCTCATCGGACGGTAGTGCCAGTGTAATGAGTGCGGCGCGCGGCAGACCGCCCATGGCAGCAATGTCGCTGAGACTCACCCCCATCGCCTTTCGCCCAAGACGAAAGGGCGTGATGGTCTGTTGCGTGAAATCAACCCGGTCAACCAGAAGGTCGGTGGTCAGGAGCAGGTCTCTGCCTGGCGTCGGTCGAAGGGCGGCGCAGTCGTCGCCGATGCCGAAAAGGGCATCGTTCGCCCGCGGCAGAAGTCCCCTGATTCGCTCGATAAGGCCGAATTCGCCGATAACCGAAACCTTCATTGAGGGTCCACCCACAACCCGAGCCGCGAGGACAACCGAAGCACCCGGTCCCGGATGGTCTGAGTCCTGGGTAATTCGCGCACCAAGGCGCCCACCTCGATCTCTTTATCCTTGGCCGTATCAAACATCTTCTTCCTCGGCGTGGCCTTGTGGGATTGGGATCACCTGCATCGCATGCAGATGGTCGGCCAGCTTGGCGAATTCAGTAAGGTCTAGGGTCTCCCCGCGGCGCTTCGGATTGATGCCCACATCCGCCAGGATCCGCTCCAGGACAGTCGAGTCCGCCACGATGCCCCCGCCTAGCAAGGCATTCCGGAGCGTTTTCCTTCGCTGCCCGAATGCAGCCCGCACCAGGCGAAACAAGAAGTCAGGGCATTGCACCGACACCCTGGGTCTCGGGAGCAGGTCGAGGCGGACCAGCGTCGAATCCACCGCGGGCCTCGGATAGAAAGCTGTTCTCCGCACCTGGGCCACCGCGATGGCGTCTGCCTCGTAGCGACAACGGACCGTCAACGCACTGTACCCGACCTCCCCCGGCAGGGCCAGGAGCCGCTTTGCCACCTCGCGCTGCACCATCACCAGGAGGAAGGAAAAGCAGCGTGGCAGCCGGATCAGTCGGAGGATGAGAGGGGTGGCAACTGAATAGGGGAGGTTCGAAACTAGCTTGGCCCGTCCATGTCCCGGGAACATCTCACCGAGAAAGCTGACGTAATCGAAGACGAGGCCGTCATCGCAGATCAACGAAACCCTGGGTCGATTTCTGAAACGATCCACAAGCAATTGATGCAGCCCGGGGTCCTGCTCAATCGCGACCAGCCAGCCCGCCTTTTCGGCGAGGCCTTCAGTCAGGACGCCGGTGCCGGGACCGATCTCCACCACCAGGTCATCCGGGCCCAACTCTGCCGCGTGGAGGATCAGATCGCGAACGGTCGGCGCGATAAGGAAACTTTGCCCGAGGCCCCTTCTTGGCGCCAGATGGTAGTGGCGGAGCAACGAACGGGTCTGCTGCCCGAGGGACGGTACCCGCTCTACCCCCCTGCGCCCACGCATTTGCTACAACGCTGCAGTTGCATCCTCGCCCACAGCAGGAGGCCGCGTGACCATGTGTTTACGCCGCGAGCGCGCTCGCCTTGCAGCTACGGTGCCCAGGTCTGCCAGAGGTCACTATCCAGAACGGCGTCCTTCACCTCTGAAAACGTGTCTGTCATCGTGGCGAGCACGGTGCTGAAGAAACCAGGGGTCGGCGTGCGGCGTGGGTTCGGGGCGAGAGCAACTCCAAGCCGCTTCGCGGCTAGCGGAGCCATATCGGAGTCTGGGAATTGGGACAGGACTCGCTCGAAAAGGGGCTTCGCGGCGCCCTTCTGCTCAAGCTCCCAAAGCGACTCACCCAGATAGTAGAGGGCCTGATCGTCGTATTCGGAGCCCGGATTCTCTTTCAGGATCGTCTCGAACCGCTTGATGGCGGCGCCGTAGGCCCCACGGTTGAAGTAAAATGTCCCGATGTAGAGCTCCTTCTGTGCGAGTTGCCGGCGGCACTGGGTCATTTTGGCCCGCGCGTCGGCCGCATACTGGGAGTCGCGAAATTCGCTAACCAGGGTCTGAAACGCCGCGATCGCCTTCTTAGACAGCGTCTGATCACGATCCGCCTTTTCCATCTGGCGGAAGAAGGAAAGACCCATGTAATAGTGCGCTTCGTCAACCCGCTCATGTTGTGGGAACAGCTCAATGAATCGCTGGTACTCGGCGCGCGCCTCGTCGTACTTCTTCTCATTGAAGTACGAACGGCCAACGTTCAGACGCGCCATTGGAACCAATTCGCTCTCAGGAAATTGGTTGATAAGGCGCTGCAGGTTCTTGCGCCCCTCCTCGTACTTCTTCCGGGCCATGGCCGCCTCGGCGCGGCTCATCAACTCCTGGTCCGAGCTGCCTGGCGCCTCGGACCGCTTCGATGTAAAGAGATCGAAAATCCCGCATCCCGAGACGGAGACGGCGAACAACAGGTAGGCCACTACAAGAATCAGCCCCCGTACGGAAGCCCTCATGTCGATTACCCCCAGGCACTTCGAGGGAATAGAGATTTCCACCCTCGTAGCAAATTCCCACAAAACCCTTTGGTCACCCTTCGACCCTTCGATCAGCTCAGGGCTCGAGGTGACCCCGGGTACGTAGACGAAAACAGACTGCGAAAGCGTTCGTGCTGAGCCCTTCGACTGGGCTCAGGACAGGCTGGTCGAAGCATGGACAGAGACGTTTTCGGCAGCCTGCAACCGACGAGGAGGATCAGGCGGATTCGGCCTTCTTCTTGTAGAGCATGATCGGAGCTTTCCGCTCGATCACTGCCTCGCGGTTGACAATGCACTCGGCGATCCCCGACTGGGAAGGGACCTCATACATGATGTCTAGCATGATCTCTTCCAAGATCGCCCGGAGGCCACGCGCGCCGGTCTCCCGCCTCGCTGCCTCCTGGGCCACCGCGCTGATCGCATCATCGGTAAAGGTCAGTTTCACATGCTCGAAATCGAAGAACTTCTGGTATTGTCGTAGGATGGCATTCTTCGGTTCCACCAGGATTCGGACGAGGGCTTTTTCGTCCAGCTCGTGGAGGGCCGCCACGACCGGCAACCGCCCCACCAGCTCCGGGATCAGGCCATAGCGAAGCAGGTCTTCCGGTTGGACTTCAGCCAGCAACTCGCTAATCCGTTTTCCGCGCCTCCCCTGGAGCTGGGCGCCGAAACCCATCGACTTTTGTCCAATCCGGTGCTCGATGATCTTCTCCAGCCCAACGAAAGCGCCACCAGAGATAAACAGAATGTTGGTCGTGTCAACCTGGAGGTACTCCTGCTGGGGATGCTTCCGCCCTCCCTGCGGCGGGACATTGGCTACAGTCCCTTCCAAGATCTTCAGGAGGGCCTGCTGGACCCCCTCCCCTGAGACATCTCGCGTGATCGAAGGGTTCTCGGATTTACGGGCGATCTTGTCGATCTCGTCGATGTAGATGATCCCCCGTTCCGCCCGCTCCACATCGTAGTCCGCGACCTGCAATAGTCGGAGGATGATGTTCTCCACGTCCTCTCCGACATACCCCGCCTCAGTGAGGGTCGTGGCATCGGCGATGGTGAACGGGACGTCCAGGATCTTGGCAAGGGTTTGAGCCAGCAGGGTCTTGCCACATCCGGTAGGACCGATGAGGAGGATGTTCGATTTCGTCAGTTCGACCTCATCAAAAGTCATGCGGGCGTTGACGCGCTTGTAGTGGTTGTGAACAGCGACCGCCAGGCTCTTTTTGGCCCGCTCCTGGCTGATAACATACTGGTCCAGGATCGACTTGATCTCGGCTGGCTTGGGGAGTTCGCCGACACCCTTGCTCTTTTCCTCTTCCCATTCCTCGGCGATGATGTCGTTGCAGAGCTCGATGCACTCGTCGCAGATGTACACCGTGGGACCAGCGATCAGCTTCCGGACGTCGTCTTGATTTTTTCCACAGAAGGAGCAGGTGAGCTTCCCACCGCCTTTTACCGCCTTGGCCATTGACCCCTCCTCTTAGGGCTTCGCACTGCTGCGACGATTTGACGTCAAGGGCAAAACAGGGAGTGCCGCCTTAACGGATTCCTTGTACAGGGACAATAGTGACGAATGTGAGGACGAGCGTGCCACGCGGATTCGCCGCTTCCCTGGACGAGACAACTCGGCACTCAAGCCGTTTGTGCTGTTGCAACGGCAGCCGCCGGCGTCGTGAGGCCCACCCGCGAGTGGATCACCTCGTCGATGAGGCCGTATTGCTTGGCCTCTTGGGCCGACATGAAAAAGTCCCGGTCGCTGTCTTTTTCGACCCGCTCCAACGGCTGGCCGGTGTGCGAGGCGATGATCCGGTCGATCTCCTCCCGCATCCGGAGGATCTCTTTCGCCTGGATCTGGATGTCGGTCGCCTGCCCCTGAGCCCCGCCATAGGGCTGGTGGATCATGATGCGGGCGTGAGGCAGCGCGAATCGCTTTCCCTTGGCGCCGGCCGCCAGGAGCATCGCGGCGCCGCTGGCGGCCTGTCCCATGCAGGTCGTCTCGATGGCTGGCTTGACATACTGCATGGTATCGTAGATAGCCAGAGAGGCAGTCACCGATCCGCCCGGCGAGTTGACGTACAGATGGATGTCCTTATCGGGGTCTTCCGCCTCGAGGAACAGGAGCTGGGCGATCACGAGGTTCGACTCGGCGTCATCGATCGGGGTGCCGATGAAAAGGATTCGGTCCTTCAGGAGGCGGGAGAAGATGTCGTAGGCTCGCTCTCCCCGGCTGGTCTGCTCGACCACCATCGGAATCAGGTACATGCGCATACTCCCTTCGTTCAGGCGAGGGTCACGAGGATGACACCCTCCGCCACATTAGCCCGGTCGTACAGGAAATTGAGGGCCTTCCGCTCAAGCAGCCGCCCTTTAATTCCCTCGAGCCGCCCCTCCCGCCGCAGCGTCTCCCGGAAGGCTGCAGGCTCCTGGTTCAAGGCGGCGGCGAAGGCACGAACCTCCTCATTCAATTCCTCTTCTGACACCGCGAGCTGCTCCTGCTTTGCCACGGCCTCCAGAAAGAGGGAGCTTCGCACCCGTTTCTTGGCAAGCTCTGTCGCCTTCTCCCGGCCCCGCGTCGCGTCTTCCGCCATCTGAGCGGATGTGGTACCGCGGCTGGTCAGGCTCTGCTTCAGGTCGGCCAGGATGTGCTCGACCTCCGCATCGACCAGCGACTCAGGCGCATCGAAGGAGTGGGCCGCCAGCAACTTTTCAAGGATCTGTTCCTTCAGGCGAGCCACCTGCTCCCGCTCCTTGTGGGCCAGCAGATCACTCTTGACCTTCTCTTTCAACTCGCGGACATTCTCGCCCCCACCTGTCGACTTGACAAATTCATTGTCCAGCGGAGGCACCCGTTTCTTCTTGACTTCTTTGACCGCCACCTTGAAGAGGACGCGCTTCCCGGCGAGCTCCCGTCGACCATGATCGGCGGGAAATTCCAAGGTGAACTCTTTGGTCTCTCCTTTCTTCAAGCCGTGGAGTTGTTCCTCAAACCCAGAAATGAACTGGCGGCTACCGAGGAGGACCGAGACATTCTGGCCGTTTGCCCCCTTGAGCGGTTTACTGTGGAGGAAGCCCTCATAGTCCACTACCATGAGATCCTCGCGTAGGGCTGGCCAGCCTTCCATTGGCACGTACTCTGACGCCCGCTCGCGGAGGTACTCCAGGGCCTGGTCCACCTCCGACTCCGCCACCTCGACCTTCTCCCTGTAGACCTCAACCCCCGTGTAACCCGACAGCTGAAGGGCTGGCTTGACCTCGAAGCTGGCGCGGTAGCTCAGGGGCTTCCCCTCCTCGCAGACCAACTCATCCACCCTGGGCTCGCTCACCGGATCCAGGTTCGCCTCTTTTAGCGCCTGGGCATAGCTCTCGGGGATCAATTCCCGGAGGGCCTCCTGTCTCGCCTCTTCCTTGAAGCGCAGACGCAACACGTCCCGCGGGACCTTCCCGGGGCGGAAGCCCGGAAGGCGAACCTCTTTGGAGAGATGCCGGTAGGCCGCCTCCAGCTTGTCCAGGAGGCTCTGGGGGGGCAATTCGATTCGGAGCGCGCGTTTGGTCCTGCTGATCTCTTCGATGTCTACTTTCATGTACACGCTGGGTCAAAGCCTACAACATCAGTAGTGGTGCGAGAGGGGGGAGTTGAACCCCCATCCGCCGGAGGCGGACTGGATCCTAAGTCCAGCGCGTCTGCCATTCCGCCACTCTCGCGCCAGCCTCCCACCGTGAATCAAAATCACTATAGCATACGGCGAAGCCCATGTCTAGGAAGCCTCCGCCTGTGACCCGCCACGAGGGATCGGCGCGCCGACCGATTTTCTAGCAATATTTCTTTGTCCAGTCAACTCTAAAAATTTGACGTCGCAGGGGGATTCGAATCAGCCCTGGCAGAAGATCCGCGGCAGACGCGGTGAGAGAGCGGTGAGGATCTCGTAGGGGATGGTTCCCGAGCGCTCTACCCACTCACCGACAGAGATGCGCTCCGTCCCATCCCGCCCGAGCAGCGTCGTGATATCCCCCTCGGTTGTCTCCGGCACCTCGGTGACATCGATCAGACACTGGTCCATCGTGATCGTGCCTACCTGATGCACCCTTCGGCCGCGGACCAGGAAATCGATCTTGTTAGAGAGGGCGCGGGGGATCCCATCGCCATAGCCGATAGCCACGGTGGCCAGTCGTGTCGGGCGCCCCGTGCGAAAGGTGTGGCCGTAACTGACTCCGGTCCCAGGCGGAACCGTCTTGACAAAAATAATCCGTGCTTTGACGGACAGGGCGGGTTGAAGGGACGCGGCGGTGCCGAGGTGGGGGGCCGGGTAGATGCCGTACTGGGCCAACCCGATTCGGACCAGATCGAAGTGGGTCTTGGGGACTGCCAGCGTCGCCGCTGAATTGGCTAGGTGCACGAGCGGGGGCCGAGCCCTCTGCGCCTCCAGCGTCTCCACTAACTCCGCAAACCGCTGAATCTGCTGAGCGGCCGTGACAAGGTCTGGAGCATCAGCCGTGGCTAGATGGCTGTAGAGACTGGCGACGGTAATATTGGGTAGGACCCTCAGTGCGCTAAGGAGATCTTGGGCCTCGTCACAGGCGACTCCAAGGCGGAACATTCCGGTATCAACCTTCAGGTGGATTGGGATCGTACCCAGACCCGCCTCGGAGAACCGACGTGCCTGATCGAGGCTACAGACGGTCGGCTGCAATCGATGCTCGGCGACTGCCTCGACTTCCTCCTTGGAGATCGCCGGGCCGAAGAGAAGGACCGGCGTCTCGATGCCCCTGCTTCTGAGCCGGATCCCTTCCTCCAGCGTGGCCACCGCCAGCCACGACGCGCCGGCCGACAGCGCAGTCCGAGCCACCGCCTCCACCCCATGGCCGTATCCGTCGGCCTTGACTACCGACATGAGCTGGGTGGCGGGTGTGAGGAGGCGTCGGATCGCCTTCACGTTGTCACGGATCGCGCCCAGATCGATTTCAACCCATGCTCGATGGGTAGGCGGAACTCGATCAGCCGCTGAAGCGAGACCCCTGTCGATTACCATAGACGCATCACGTACTCATTCTGTTGCAGCCCGCACCCGGCCGGGACCAACCCTCCCAGCGAACCTTCCCAATTTTCCCCTTCTCGCTATCACACAACGACCCAAACGTCAAGCTCGCTCTCGATTCGTTCAGCCCACTCTTGACATTCGAACGTCTACCATAGTATAAGCACCTGACTACTTCTTCGGGCTTTTGCAAAGGTGTCAGTGCGCCCTCCATGGCAAGTTGTCACAGACTCCCTTACAGCCCGATAGGCTCTCCGTCACGCCACAAGACCGTGTAGGGTCCAACACAACGTTCAGTTCAACTGGGGGCCTCGAATCGTTCGATGGGCCGGGAACCGAGCACTCGTCGTCAACAGTTGCGCCCTAGCGGCTCTGGTGCGCCGGAGCCGCAGCCGTCCGTGGCGACCCGCGCGATCGAGTTCGTCAAGGATGGCGATGTGGTCGGTCTGGGAACGGGACGGGCGGCAACCGCATTTGTGGAGGCCCTAGGCTCGGCCGTCAAGGCTGGCCTTCGTATCCGGGCGATCCCGACTTCGCAGGTCACGGCTGACCTGGCCGCGCAGCTTGGCATCCCGCTGGCGGGGCTGGATGAGGTCAGCCAGATCGACGTCACCTTTGACGGCGCCGATGAGGTCGATCCCCGGCTTGACCTCATCAAGGGGTACGGCGGGGCAATGGTTCGCGAGAAGATCGTCGCCGCCTCGTCGCGACGCTTGATCATCCTGGTCGGGGCCGAGAAGCTGGTGCCGGTCCTGGGGAGCCGTGGCATTCTTCCGGTGGAGGTCGTGCCGTTTGGATTGCCCCTGTGCCAGCGTCGCCTCGCGGAGCTGGGCTGTCGCCCGACGGTGCGCCTGGTCGATGGCCGCCCGTTCGTGACTGACAACGGCAATCAGATCCTCGATTGCGGCATCTCCCCCATCCGCGACCCGGCCGCCTTCGAGCAGGCGATTCTCTCGATCCCCGGGGTGGTCGGCACCGGGCTCTTCCTCGCTATGGCTGACACCGTCCTCGTCCAAGACGGCGAGACGGTTGTGGTGCGAGAGCGACCCGACCGATGACGAGGGGGAATGAACCCAGCATGGTGACGAACCTAGAAGCCGAGATCGGGTGGAGGGCCGCGCTCCTGGCGGGAAGCGCTCACGTGTCCGTGGGCGTGTTGCGGGACGCGATCGACCGTTGCCGCGCAAAGCTGGAGCAGAATGGCTACGTCTCGGGGTTGTGGGCCAAACGGTCCGACCTCTGGTCTGATAAGCGGGATGTCCAACAGAAGATCAGGAACCGGCTCGGCTGGCTCGAGTCGCCCGAGCGGATGGTCACGTCGTTGCCGCGCCTCACGCGGTTCGCCGATGCCGTGTGGAGGGAGGGCACCAAGGATGTCGTGCTCTTGGGCATGGGTGGGTCGAGCCTGGCCCCAGAGGTGATGCGAGCCATCCTGGGCGTGGGCGCGGGCGCACCGCAGTTCACCACGCTCGATTCGACCGATCCGGCAGCGATCCGCGAAGTCGGGGAGCGGATTTCGATAAGGGAGACGCTCTTCCTGGTCAGCAGCAAGTCAGGCACAACCATAGAGCCGAATCTGCTCTCGACCTACTTCGCCAGCCGCCTTACCGCGGCGGGGGTGAAGCAGCCGGGCCCTCACCTGGTCGCGATTACCGACGAGGGGAGCCCGCTTCACGAGCTCGCGGCGCATCACGGGTACCATGACATCTTCCTGAACGCCGCTGACATCGGCGGCCGGTACTCAGCGCTGTCGTTTTTTGGCCTGGTCCCGGCTGCTCTGATGGGCATCGATATCAGTGGGCTGCTGGCCTGGGGCCGTGCGATGTTGCGGGTCTGCGGGCCGGCCAGCGCCATAGCCGATAATCCGGGCGTAGCGCTCGGCATCGTGATGGGGGCGGCGGCCCGTGGTGGGCGGGATAAGCTCACGTTGATCGCGGGAGAGCGGTTGACACCGTTCGGCCTGTGGATCGAACAGTTGGTCGCGGAGAGCACCGGGAAGAAAGGCATGGGAATCGTCCCGATCGCCGGTGAGCCGCTCGGCCCGCCGTCGGTCTACGGAGATGATCGCTTGTTCGTACGCCTGCGCCTGCACGGCGGCGGCCCCGAGGAGGAACAACTTGACGGTCAAGTGGAGCGTCTCAGGGCGGCGAACTTCCCCATCGTGACCATCGAGGTGAAGGAGCTCGCCGCCATCGGCGCCGAGTTCGTCCGTTGGGAAATCGCGACGGCGACGGCCGCGGCCATCCTGGGCGTGAACCCATTCGATGAACCGGATGTCCAGCGCTCCAAGGACGCCACGCACGCCTTGCTAGAGAGATTCGTGAGGGAAGGGAGGCTGCCGGTCCCTGCGCCCCAGATGATCATGGATGACCTGACGCTCACTTTTGATAAACCCGTGCTCGAGAAGATCGACGTCCAGGGGAAGGATGATGCATCCGCGATACTCGGCGATTTCTTCCGGCTCCTCGGCAAGGGGGACTACGTCGGGCTCCTGGCCTACCTCCCGTTCGACCCGCCCATCCGCGAACGGTTCGTCAAGCTCCGGGCTGCCGTCCGTGACCGAGCGCGGGTCGCCACCATGTTCGGGTACGGGCCCAGGTACCTCCATTCGACCGGACAACTGCACAAAGGGGGGCCGAACACAGGAGCCTTCATGCTCTTCACCGCAGACCCCGAGGAAGACATCGCCATCCCGGGTGTGCCGTACTCGTTCGGCACCCTCGAGTTGGCCCAGGCGCTTGGCAACTTCGTCTCGCTTGAAGCTGCGGGGCGTCGCGCGGTCAGGTGTCACTTGCGCGCCCCAGACCTGATGAACGTCGAGCGAGCTTGCGCGCTGATAGAACGTGTGCTCCCGACGACCTGATACGCTGAGACCCCACACCGGGAATCGCTCTGGCCAGCCGTCTCGAGCGGCTGGGTGCCGGCGCCTAATCATAGGGGAGTGAATGACCCGCATAGGTATGACCCTTAGCCGTCATCTCCTTGACAGCCAGCGGGAACCGGCAGACGGCGACCTCGGAGCGCTTCTTGCGGAGATCAGCCTCGCTGCCAAGCTGATTTCGCGTGAGGTAACTCGGGCGGCGCTGTTTGGAAAGTTGGGGTATACTGGAGAGGTAAACGTCCAGGGAGAGCAGATCAAACACCTCGATCTCTGGTCGAACGACGTCTTCGTCACTGCACTGAAGGAGACTCGCCTTGTTTGCTCGATGGTCTCGGAGGAGATGGAGGAGCCGCTTCATTTCGACCGCAACTGTGTCGCCGGGAGTTTTGTCGTCTGCTTCGATCCGGTCGATGGCTCGTCGAACCTCGATGTCAACGGGACAGTCGGGACGATCTTCTCGGTGCGGCGCCGGCAGGGCCAGGGTCGGGACCACGTAGCGGCCGACGCCCTCCGGAAGGGGACCGAGCAGGTGGCGGCCGGCTATGTGATGTACGGCCCCAGCACCATCTTTGTCTACTCGGCTGGGAGAGATGTGCATGGGTTCACATTTGACCAGACGCTCGGCGAGTACATTCTGTCACATCCGACCATCCGGATCCCGCAACGGGGCAAAACGTATAGTGTGAACCAGGGGAATTACTATCGGTGGTTTGAAGAGACAAAGCGGGTTGTCGATTATCTGAGCGCGCCAGATAAAGCCACGGGCCGTCCCTATTCGCTCCGCTATGTTGGCGCGATGGTTGCGGACCTTCACCGCACGCTGCTCGAGGGTGGGGTCTTTATGTACCCTGCCGAAGCCGGCGGGGGAAAGAAGTCCAGCGGCAAGCTCCGGCTTCTCTACGAGGCCCAACCGATGGCGTACGTGGTAGAGCAGGCCGGGGGCCGCGCCAGCACAGGGACTGAGCGGATCCTAGACATCGAACCATCCGAGTATCACCAGCGCGTCCCATTGATCATCGGCAGCACTGATGATGTCGCACTCGTCGAGGAGTTCTACCGTGGGAAGCGATAGCGAGCCAACTCGTACTCACTATGCCGCGCGGGAAGCTAACCCGCACAGACAGATCAAAGGAGGCAGACCAGCATGAACAAACGTATCCGTGAGATTCTCGGGTGGTACAGCAGCGACAACCCTGGGACTCTGACGAACCTGGCGCGCCTGCTCAACCACGGCTACCTTGCCGGCACAGGGCGGTTGGTGATCCTGCCGGTGGATCAAGGCTTTGAACACGGCCCGGCGCGGAGCTTTGCGGTGAACCCCCCAGGGTACCATCCACACTATCACTTTGAGCTCGCGATCGAGGCCCGCTGCAACGCCTACGCCGCGCCGCTCGGCTTCATCGAGGCGGGGGCTGGAGAGTTCGCGGGCCAGATCCCGCTGATACTTAAGCTGAACAGTCACGATGTGCTATACGACGAGAAAGACCCACTCTCGTCGGTGACAGGAAGCGTCAAGGATGCCCTGCGGCTCGGCTGTGTTGCCGTCGGCTTCACGATCTATCCAGGCTCTGCCAATTGCAGCACGATGTACCAACAATTTCGCGAGATCGCTGCGGAGGCGAAGGCGTGCGGATTGGTCGCGGTCTGCTGGTCCTACCCCCGCGGCTCCAGCCTGAGCAAGGAGGGTGAGACCGCGACCGACGTCGTGGCGTACGCGGCGCAGATTGCCGCGCAGCTCGGCGCGCACATCATCAAGGTGAAGTTGCCCACCGCCCACATCGAACAGGCAGAGGCCAAGAAGGCCTACGACAAGGCCAAGGTGCCGATCGGCACGCTAGCCGATCGCGTCCGCCATGTGATCCAGAGCGCCTTCGACGGGCGCCGCATTGTGATCTTCTCCGGCGGGGCGGCTAAGGAGGACGACAACGCGGTCCTGGACGAGGTCCGGGCGATCCGCGATGGCGGCGGGTTCGGCACGATCATCGGGCGCAACTCGTTTCAGCGACGGCGCTCGGATGCGATCGATCTGTTCACGAAGATCATGAAGATCTACGCGGACGAGATGCAGTAGGACCGGCGATGACGACGCCTGCGACCAACACCAGCACGATCAAGTTGGCGCCCTCGATCCTCTCGGCCGACTTCGCCCGTCTGGGGGAGCATGCTGCCGAGGCGGAGAATGCGGGGGCTGACCGGCTCCACGTGGATGTCATGGATGGCCATTTCGTTCCAAACATCACTATCGGCCCGCCGGTGGTGCGGTCTCTCCGACGTGTCACTCGGCTTCCGCTGGAGGCCCATCTGATGATCGAGGAGCCTGACAGGTACCTGGAGTCATTCGTCGAGGCCGGCGCCGATACCATCATCGTTCACCAGGAGGCGGTGCCCCACTTGCACCGCACGATTCAGCGGATCAAGCAATTGGGCAGGCGGGCTGGTGTGGCGTTGAACCCCTCTACCCCGCCTGGAACCCTGGAGGAGATCCTGCCGGACTTGGATCTCGTCCTGATCATGACCGTCAACCCTGGGTTCGGTGGCCAGAAGTTCATTGCCGGCACGGTGCCCAAGATCCGTCGGGTACGCCAACTCATTGATCGACTGCAACCACGTTGTGAGCTGGAGGTCGATGGAGGGATCGACCCTGCAACGGCACCGACGGTCGTCCAGGCTGGCGCCCGTGTGCTGGTGGCCGGGTCCGCTGTTTTTTCCACCCCGGACGGGGTGGCCGTCGCGATGCAGCGGCTCCGCGACAGCGCCAAGGCAGCCGTCCCCTGAGCGGAGAGCGGCGGGATTGTGTCGAAGCACCTCGATACGTGGAAGGCCAGCTTCTTCATCCGTACCTTTACCTCAAAAAGATGATTCTCGGGGCTGGTGAGGGGCGTCGAGGTGAGCCTCGCGCGAAGCTTACGTGGCCTTCTTGGCGCCGCCCACTCCTCTTGCATGTGTGAATCAGCCGGTCGCGTGTCACACCCTTTCCGAGACGTAAGGCTGCTTGTTCGCAGGCGCGACACCTAGCAGAACCGCGACATCGATTCTCCGCCCTCCAGTTGCGACGCTGCTGTTCCAGGCAATCGGTGATACCAGGTGGTGTCAGTTCGGGCCTCACCAAGCGGCCCAGGCCTGGGCGAGCTTGGCCAGCAGCAGTGTGACGCCGAACCCCCACATCACTGTTCCCACCTCTCGCGCCCGGCCTGTAATGAGCTTCAAGACCATGAACGCCAGGATGCCGGCGAACATCCCATCGGCGATGCTGAATGACAAGGGCATCATGGCCATGGTTAAGAAGGCAGGGAGCCCTTCGCTCACCTCGGCGAACTCAACCTCCAACAGCGGTTCCATCATCAGGAAGCCGATGACGATCAGGGCTGGGGCGGTGGCGACCGGCGGCAGAAGGCCGACCAGCGGAACGAGGAAGAGCGAGCCGAGGAAAAAGATAGCGGTCCAGATGGCGGTGAGGCCGGTTCGGCCACCCAGGCCCACGCCGGCCGCGCTCTCGATATATGTCACGACAGTCGCCGTCCCGACCAGCGGCCCCCAGATCCCGGCCGCCGCATCGACGGCGATTGCGCGACCCGAGGCTTTGAAGTTGCCCTCGGCATCCAGGATCTTCATTTTGCCGGCGAGACCACCAAATGTCCCGAGGGTGTCCATGATGTCGGTCATGAGGAAGATAATGAAGAGGAGGATCGAGGCCCCTGCCGGTAGCCGGCTGATGTCCGAGAACGAAAACTGAAGAAATCCATACTGGAAGAAGCGGGCGAAGTCCGGCCACTGGACGATGCTAGCGAGACCGGTCGGGTAAATAACCTGGAGAGCCGTCCTGGCTTGCATGGACAGTCCACCGGCAATCCAGGCCAGGCCTGCGGTCGCGATGATCCCCAGAAGCAGGCTGCCGGTGATGCCTCGGGCGAGCAGGAATCCTGTCGTGAGGAGCCCCAGGAGCGCGATCACGACGGCCGGGTCGAGCAGGTCCCCCAGGACAGGAAGCGCAGACCTTCCGCCGAAGAGATGAAGCCCCTTTGAAAGAGAACTGGCCGAGAGGACCTGGACCTTGATGATCCCGGCGTTCACCATCCCGATGTACGCGATGAACAGGCCGATCCCGGCTCCGGCCGCCAATTTCAGGTTCCGTGGGATGCCGGTGACGATCGCCCGGCGCCAGGGACCCGAGACTAGCAGCAGGAAAGCCACTCCATCGAGGAAGACCAGTGCCAGTGCTGAAGGCCAGGGGATCTTGAGGGTCAGGACCACGGTGTAGGCGAAGAGCGTATTGTACCCCATGCCAGGAGCCAAGGCCCAGGGCAGGTTGGTCCAGATGCCCATGACGATGGTCGGAACGGCGGCGGCCAGGATCGTGCCGATCGTCAGCGCCACGGGGTCCATCCCGGACTCTTTCATAATGTTGGTGTTGACGAAGATGATGTAGACCATTGTCACGAAGGTGGCCAACCCTGCGACACATTCGCGCTTCAGCGTGGTGCCATGCTCGCGCAACTGAAAGTGATGCTCCAAGATCGTCCGCATGACATTCTCCCTCCTCTGGTGTGAGTTGTCCTTCTGTTGTTCCGCCAAGGCCTGGCACGGGCCCTGGCTAGAGGCAGTCGCGGCGTGCGAGCAGGAGCATGATATCGGAAGACGGCCAGAAAGATCCCTCGGCGGCGTTCGGGAGTCGTGCGCTCAAGCTCATGAGGCTGCGGGGGAAACCAATCGGGCCGGCATGGTGGCAGTGACTTGGATATCGGGGCACTGGGGCGTGCGACTACTGTCAGGCAGGCACACAGTCGCGCCACCCACAGGCGCGTGAAACAATCTCCCACCTTTTCTGAAAGACTTCCGGGTTCCGGGTCGCAGGCTCCGGTTTTTAGAGACGCGGAATTCCGTGCCCGAACCTGGAACATGGAGCTCGGCACACATCATTCCGCACGTGGAACTCGGAACGTGGAACGATGCTTCTCGCAACGATTATGCTAGGCAATACCGAGCACTTTTGCGGCGCGTTTGAGGTCTGGTGGTTTGACCCAAAGGATCGCCCCGTAGCGTTCCATCCCGCCGCAGATGGCATCGACGGCTGTCACGTTGATCTTGGCATCCGCCAGCTTGCTGAGAAGGTCGGCTAGCGCGCCGACCCGGTCTTCGCCCTGGATGAGAAAGCCGCTTTTCCGCGCGCTGAGCTTCCAGCCCACCTTCTTGGCGGTTTTCACAAAGGCTCCTGGATCGGCGGGAATGAAATCCAACTGGGCACGCCGCCCCTTGGGGAACCCGGAGAAGGCCATCAGGTTGATCCCTGCGTCCTTCAGTGCGGTCAGTGCCCGCGCCGCTTCTCCGGGTCTGTTGGGGGTTTCAATGTAGAAGTAGTCTATCCTACGGATAGTGTCAGCCATGGTCGCCTCCTTGCAACTCTGGTTAAATGTTATGGGCATGAGCAGGATGAAGGGGTCAACAGCGATCCCGATCTTGAACGATCGGGGACATGGGTAACAGATTAGTCCAGGCACATGGGTAACACTGTGGCAATACTAGTGGGCACCGAAGGAGGTGCCCGATGCCTTGGAGTCAAACCTCACCCATGGACCTGACCTGCCCCCAATTGTTGTACCACTCCCCATGTTAGTCATGCGCACATTTGGCCGGTCCCCGAATTCTGTACCACTGCTACGGAGAGTCACCGGCTGTTTTGCGACCCTCCGGACCGCCATCCGCCCCGATGGCACGGGCGAATTCCACAGGGGTCCGGTCCTGCAGCGCCCGGTGCGGCCGACTCTCGTTG
>OBEQ010505718.1_pt1 | contig 26405 bp, 41 predicted proteins | sample 1670901 | NCBI WGS metagenome assembly OBEQ01 (sample SAMEA104232315, study PRJEB22302) | groundwater metagenome | biome: forest; feature: aquifer; material: groundwater | place: USA | collected 2011-08-07 | depth 5.4 m | reverse complement strand
CCATTGTCATTAATTCTAAAACCCTGTTTCAAAAGGTTAGACCTTTTACAATTAGGACATTTTATCTTCATTTTTATTCCCCTCCTTTTAGAAAGATAAAACGTCTCTAATATATAAATCTGACGTTAAATAGACAATATCCTTTGATATTCGGTTTATAATAATAGATAGATTTTTAAGAGATAAAATGCAGTTATTTTCGTGGGTGCGTAGGATAATGGTAGTCTGATTGCCTCCAGTAATTAATAAGTGGAGATAGCAATAGGCGGGGGTTCGATTCCCTCCGTGCCCATTTATAATCTTTTAATTTCATCAATTTCTTCGAAGGTCACAGAAGAACCTTTGTATTTTGTTGCATAAAGAGCAGCTTCAAGAGCTTTTTTACCTTGAATATCTAAAAGGCCTTTTTTATAAGCAATATAGACTAATTCGGTTGAACGGATGAATCTAAAATTTGAAAATTCTTCTAGATTAGACAATTCTGCTTTCACGTTTGCATGAATTTTTTCCGAGATTATTTTTTGCAAGTTTTCAGGTTTTTCTGCCAATATTCTAGTTGTGCGTTCGTCTATAGCTATTATATTTTCAATGTCTTTTTTATTTAATTCATTACTTAAGGCCAGACAAGATGCTTCTCCATCACTCATTATATTTACCCATGATCCTCTTGAGAAAATGTAATGGTTTGCTATATTCATAAGTCTGAAAGTTTCTTTTGTTATTATTTCATTGTCTATATTTAATGAACTTGATAATTCTAGAACTCCTTTGTCTATTAAAGCTTGGACTCTAATAGCGCCTAATTCAAAGCGAGGAACATTTATAGGATGGTCCACTACTTCTTTTTTCACTGCTTCTGTAATTATAAACTTTCCATTAAAGGAATTTTTTAATTTTTCTAGAATATCAAGCATACCATTTATTGAGAAGTTAATAATAGGGCCTGCGTCGAAGATCAGTACTTTTGTCATGAGAAGAAATCCATGGCTGTTTGGATCCTCTTTTTTTCATTTATTGTCCTATTGTAGTTTGTATCTGCTATTTTTGTTTCTCCAGTATATTCTGCCAATTCCCATTGAGTAAGGCCGAGGATTTTTGCTGTTTGTCCTAATGAAATGCCATGCTTGTAGATATGAGATGCCTTATTTATACAGGCATTTCTTATTATTTCTTTAGTATACTGCTTTAAACTAGGCGATATTGATTCTAGAGTAGACTTTGTTTTTAATAAATAGTTTTTATAAGCTTCTTGATTGTTTTGTTGTAGGGCTTTTATTGCAAGATCAATAAATGAATTAAATTTTTTAACGAAAGCATTCCAGTTTTTTATTTTTAGAGAATTTTTTCTTTCTATTAATTTGCCAAATGCGTAAATTACTATTGTCAAAGTTATACTTTCTATATCTTGAACGCAAACAGCAGAGTGAATTTTTTGATTAGAAAGTTCTAGAAGCTTTTGGGAGTCATTACTTAGAATGGCTTGTTTTGTTTCTTGCAAGACGGAGATTGTGTGCTGAACCTCTTTTTCATCCATAGATGTTTTAGATTATTAAGGTATATAAATTCTTTTGGAAAAGTTAATATATAGGTTTATCTTAAATTTAATATGGAAGTTTTATTAGATACAAATTTTATTATTTCTTGTATTATTAAGAAGATTGATTTTTTAGGACAATTACGGGAAAAGGGTTTCAAGTCAGTTATACCTAAAGAAGTAGTTGATGAATTGAAGGATTTAAGGATAGACAATAAAATATCTCATGAAGAAAGGGTTGCTATAAATGTGGCGTTGGATCTTTTTAACTCTAAAGAAATAAAGAAAATTAGTTTGGGAACAGGTAAAGTTGACGATTTATTGGTTAGGAAAGGCAAAGAAGGAGTTTATATTGCTACATTAGATAATGGAATTAAAAAGCAAGTACCTAATAAAATTGTTATTTCTAGTTCTAAGAAGGAAGTTGAGGCAGAGAGAGATTAACTATTACTTTTTACAAAATTTAGGTAATTCAAGAGAGTAAAAACCTCTACCTTGGCGTCTTGTTCCATTATAATTATATCTTGGAAGCTCTAGACCGAGGCGAGCATTTTTCATTTCAGCTTCAAGAGATCTGCTGAGTCCCTCTTCATTGATTTTTACTGGAGATCCAGAATAGAGTTCTCTTAGTTGATTGATTTGTTCTGGAGAAAAACTGGAATATTCTAATGATTGAAAATCAGGTATTTTATTTTCTAGCATTTTTTTAAAAATCTACTTTAATATTTAAGCTTTTTGATATTTTAAATTAGACTTAATTTTCTAATTCTTTTGTAATAGAAATAAATTTAAAGCCCAGAGATAGAAATAAATGATGGGCAGGATGAGGTTTGATTCTTCTGGAAAGCTTGTGGCTGTGGATGATCAGAAGGATAAAGGAATAAGTGATTTTCCTTCCACGAAAGATGAAAAGAAAGAAGTTAGATTTGAAAGTGTAGTTGACAAAGTAAATGATAGTGAATATTGGAGTTTGTATAAGAATGGAAAGAGATTAGAACCCCTTAAATTTTCTAATGGAAAATCTCAGGAAGATGTTGTTAGAGAAGTAGTTGAATTGATCAAGGTAGGGAATAAAGTTATATTTTTACATGGAATGTGTGGAACTGGAAAAAGTGCAATTGCATTAAATATTGCTAGAGTTTTGGGAAAAGCGGCCATTGTGGTGCCTGTTAAGAATTTACAGAGACAATACGAGGAAGATTATATGGGAAATATGAATGTATACAAAAAAACTGGCGATAGATTAAGAATTGCTATGATTACAGGAAGAGAAAATCATGACTCTGTTTTTAAACCTGGAGTGAATTGCGCTGACCCTTTTTTGCCAGATACAATTCAGATTATGGATAAAAATTTTAATCAATTGAGAGAATATTACGAGAATAATCCTTTAGTTAAGAGTAAAACTATCGAGAACATCAAAGACTTGCGAAGAATTTCTATTGCGCCAGCTAATCCGTATTGGAGTCCTATTATCCCTGCCGAATATGAAATACAATTAAAGGATGCAATTAAAAAAAGATATAAGGGACTTAAAAATAGGGATTTTATTTTTTATCATAGAAAAAGAGGATGTAGTTATTACGACCAGTATCAGAGTTATATTGATTCTGACGTGATTATTTTTAATGCAGCTAAATATAAAATAGAAGTTTCTCTAGATAGAAAGCCAGAGGCTGAAATAGATATAATTGATGAAGCTGATGAGTTTTTAGATAGTTTTTCTAATCAGATGGAATTGAATTTAACTAGACTGTCAAATTCATTAAAAAATATTATTTTAGAGAATGAAAAAAATAGGGAGATTATAGATAGAGTAATAGAATTGGTTAAATTGGAGGAGAAGAATAAAGGAGCTTTAGGAATTGACGAAAATCAAGTTTTTCATATAAAAGAGACAAATGTCGATAGGATTCTTTCTTTATTTTTGAAAAATCCCGAGCTAGAGTTAGAAATAATTGTTGATGAATTGAATTATGCAAATAAAGCGATTGAAGCTGCTAGGCACTTCTCGGATTTTATAGAAGATACTTATTTAACTTATAGAAAATATGAAGATAATTTATATGTTAATCTTGTAACTACTAATTTATCTAAGAAATTGGAAGAAGTGTTAGAAAAGAATAAAGCATTTGTTTTTATGTCTGGAACTTTGCATTCTGAAAATGTTTTGAAGAACATTTTTGGCATTAAAGAATATAAAGTAGTTGAAGCAGAAACATTGCATCAAGGAGAGGTAGAAATTCTGAGAACTGGAAAAGAATTTGATTGTAGTTACAAGAACTTTTCTATGAAGAAAGTTGGCAGAGAAGATTACTTGAGGGCTTTAACAGCTTGTATTGACAAGGCAGAAAGGCCAATGCTTGTACAAGTTAATGCTTTTGAGGATTTGCCAAGTGGCAAGGAAGTTAGTAGTTATGGGATGTATAGCGTTATGTCAAGAGAGGATTTATTTAAGTCCCAAGGAAATGATAAGATTGGAGAGTCTGTATCTTTATTTAAGAAAAAATTAGTTGATAGTTTGTATAGTACAAGATGCACCCGAGGCGTTGATTTTCCTGGAGATATTTGTAGATCAGTAGTTTTTACTAAATATCCTAATCCTAATGTGCAAGGAAGTTTTTGGAAAATATTGGAGAAAACCCATGCGAAATATTTTTGGGATTTTTATAAAGATAAGGCTAGGAGAGAATTTTTACAGCGATTATATAGAGCATTGAGATCTAAGGAAGATCATGTTTATGTTTTATCTCCTGATTTAAGGGTTTTGAATGCTGTTAGGGCGCTACAGTTAATCAAGAAAAAGTGAAGGTTTATATATAAAAATATCGTTATTATATTATAAAAAAGGAGGTGAAAAATGGCAGTAAGAAGCAGAAGACCAGCAGCTAGTCAAGCAGTTATTAGAAGAAGATCTAGCGGGCCATTAGGTGAAGTTTGGGGCCTTATTGTTTGGCTTGTTGGAGTGCTTGTTTCGTTAGCAGTAGGTTTTGGTATGACTGATGGAACCTTGAGGATACCTTATTTATCAGAGATTGCTAATGGAGTTATAGTTACAGCAGCAGGTTGGATTGTTGTAGTATTGGCTATCTTGGGAGTTATACTTAAGATTATAGATAAAGCTAGTATTTAATTAGAAATTTTTTTATTTTTTTATTTAATTTCTGGCCGATGCAGAGCATCGGGGTATTAAACCCAGAGATTAAATTAGAAATTCTCGAATCAAGAATTTCCGAATACCGCGGAGCTCTGCTCCGGTTCGGTAGAAAATTTTAGAGAATTTCTTTATTTATTAGTCGTTTATCATTGAAATAAAAAGATGGCAGGGTCTTTAAACCCCGCTCTAGGAATATATATATCTTCTTTTTCCAGGTCTTCTTTATATGAGTCGTAATATATAATGCCTATTCTATTTCTTGGCCTTTTAATTTGGGATTTAGAATTATTTAATTCATTTTTTCTTATTCTGCGGATTAGTTGTGTTATGCCTCTGTCTTGTGTAATAATGTATATTGGAAAGTTATAAGCAAGTGTGTATGTGGTAGCGACAATTTTTTTATCTGTTTCCTTTGTTAGTCCAACATTTATTGGATTGTTATAATTCTCTTTTCTAGCCATAGAATTTTTGTCAAGGTCTTTTGAATGGCTTCTGGCAGCTTTTAGCAGTTTTTCATATTGCTCTTTTTCTATTTCTGAGAATTGATATCCATTTTTATATTTAGAACATTTTTTCATTACCTGATGAATCTCGTTTGTATATTGGCAGATTAATTCTAATTTTGATATATCTTCTTCCTTCAACTTATTAATCTCTCTTCTCTTTATATAATCTGTTTGACCATTAAGAATCCTGAGTTTTTGTTTTATCTCTTCGAAAACTTCAGGCAATACAATAACGTCTGCTTTTGATAATATTTCTTTTACAAAATTTGTATAAAAAAAGGCATTTACTACTGATTTTTCGGATATAGAACCTAATCCTTTCCAGCCGTAATATAAGTGATGGCATAAGCCTTCTCCATCCTCCCGCAATATAGATGTATCTAAAATATATTTTTCATTATCTCTAATATAGTTACTTTTTTTTATGTTCATTTATTTTTTCTATCTTTTTTTTGCCTTGCATATATTTTACTAAAACATTTGGGATCTTTATAGAGCCGTCTTTTTGCTGATAATTTTCTACAATACAGACCATCATTCTTTCTGTTGCAATTGCAGTATTATTTAAAGTATGGACAAATTTTAGTTCATTTTTATCTTGATATTTTATATTGCTCCTTCTTGATTGATAATCTAGACAGTTTGAGCAAGAACCTAGTTCTCTGTAGGTTTTTTGGCTAGGGAACCAGCCTTCAAAATCTATTGTTTTTGTTGGAACTCTTCCCATATCTTGTGAAGATAACACTATTAATCTAAATGGTATTTTTAGGAGCTTTAGCATTTCTTCTGAATTTTTTAGAATTAAATCAAATTCCCTCCATGAATCTTCTGGTTTGCAAAATACAAATTGTTCTATTTTTTCGAATTGATGTATTCTAAATATTCCTTTAGTATCTTTTCCGTGGGATCCTGCTTCTTTTCTAAAACAAGTTGAAATGCCTCCAAATCTCATTGGAAGTTTATTTATAGGAATTATTTCGTTCATATAGTAAGCGTTTAAAGCATGTTCTGCTGTTCCAATAAGATAAAGATCTTCTCCTTCTATTTTATATATCATTTCTTCAAAAGCTGCTAAAGGAATTGCTCCAGAAAGAACGTCTTTTCTCAACATGAATGGGGGCTGCATTAAAATAAACTTTTTTTTATTTAGAAAATCAAGAGCAAAATTAATTAGGGCGTAATTTAGTTTAACAAGATCTCTTTTTAGATAGTAAAATCTGGATCCAGCTACTTCTGATGCTTTTTTTGTATCAATCTGATCTAGAGCTTCTAAGATATCTGCATGGTCTTTTAAAGGGAATTTAGACTTTTTTGTTTTCCCATAGACTTTTATGACTTTATTTTTTGAAGCGTCTCCTATTGGAACTGATTTATCAACTAAATTTGGAAGTTCTTTTAGAAGAGAGTCTCTAGTTTCTTTATTTTCATTCATTAATTTCTCCTTTTCTTCTAATAATTGAGGAATCTTTTTAGCTTCATTTATTATATCTTCTACTTTTTTTCCTTCTTTTTTCGCTTTATTTATTTCTTCTGATATTTTATTTCTTTTATTTCTTAGATTATCTACTTCTTCTTTTAGTTCACGCCAGGTTTTATCTGCTTCTTGAATTTTATCAACTTCTTCTATAGAGAAGCCTCTTTTTTTCTGGCTTTCCTTTATTATTTTAGGATTTTCTCTAATTAGTTTGATGTCTAACATGTTCTTATTTAAGCTAAGTGGTTATTTAAATTTAAATGATCTATCTTTAATGAACCCATATAAATAAGATGTTATTCTTTAGTAGTTACAAATAGAAAGGTTTAAATACTTGGCTTTTTTCTTTTTAATATGATAAAGCCAAGTAAAGAAAATCTTGAAGAAGAAGTTAAAGACAGTCCTGAAAGTAAGAAAAAAGATGTTCGAATTTATGAAAGCAGAAATGAAGACTATATGAGTCAATTTGAAAGAAAAGAAAATGATTACGATACTGAATCAAAAGTATATTCAGGCGAATAATTTTTTATTGGTCTTTTTTATGTTTTGGATTTTTATAAAGTTGAGGGATTGATTTAAATACTATTAAATTGAGATTATAATATTATATTCACCTCAGTTGGCTGAGATGAAAGGGCTTGGTACACGCGGCGTACCAGCCCACCTATTTTTTGAAATTAAATACACAAATATTTTCATCTTATTCTTTTAATAGCAGAAGGTTTAGAGATTAGAAATCTCTATCTCATTTAGCTTTTTTTCAAAGCTAAAGATACAAAGAATTCGTCCTTGTCTCATTCTGCATGAGCAGAAGATTTAAAAAGTGTTTTTTTCTCAGTTAACCATGGCGAAGGTAAGGATTAAGTTAGGAAGCATAGACATAGCGTCTTTGAATTCAGTTGTGGAAATGATTAGAGACATAACTAGGAAAGTTGGAGTTGTGATGAGAGGACCGATACCATTGCCTACTAAAAGATTAAAGGTGACTACAAGAAAGGGACCTGATGGAAGAGGGACAGCTACTTTTGATAGATTCGAGATGAGAGTACATAGAAGGATTATAGACATACCTGCTGAAGATAGAATTTTGCACCCAATTATGAAGCTTCAGATTCCAAGAAGCGTACAGATAAAAATAGAGATTAAGTAACATGAACGAGAAGATTAAAGAAGGAAGGTCTTCTGACGGACGAATAATACATTATGGTGTTGGTGCTTTTATTGAAAAAGATGGAAAATATTTAATAATTAATCGAGCTGTTAAACCGTGGGGATATGGATGCATTTCTGAGCATATTAATGAAGGGGAGAGTGCAGAGGAAGCAGTAATGAGAGGAGTTTTTGAAGAAGCAGGACTTAATGTTATTAGCTCTGAGTTGATATTAGAAAGGATGATTAATAGCCGAGAGTGTTCTAATGGTAAATTTCCCCATTATTGTTATATCTTTAGATGCGCTGTTGAGGGAGAAATTAAAAGTAATCCTAAAGAAGTTAAATCTATTGATTGGTATTCTAAAGAAGATATTAAAAAATTAAAATTAGAACCTTTTTGGAAATTCTTCTTTAAGAAAATGAATATTATTTAGCTGTTTTTTAACAGATATGTTTTTATAGTATTGCTGTAAATTAGTTCAATGGTAAAAGAGGCTTTAGTTGTTAAAAAAAGTATTTTATTTTTAGATAAAGAATTTCAAGGCTTTTTAGATGCTGATGAGCATGATTATATTTCTAAGATTTTAGAAAATTACAACTATAATATTAGAGGAGATGAGCTTGAGAATGATTCATCTTTACAACAGATAATTCCTTATGTTTGGATTGTTAACCCTAAAGAGAAAAAGATTTTTACTTATAGAAGAGCTTCTGGAAAAGAAAATTATAGTGAAAAGAGATTAATGGATAAGATTAGTTGTGGTGTTGGAGGACATATTGACAGAGAAGACTCTGATAATCCTATTGAGAATGCAATGATGCGAGAATTGATGGAAGAAGTTATTATGAACCAGTATCCTAAACCTAAAATTGTCGGATATTTGAATGATGATTCTGATTCTGTTGGAAAAGTGCATTTTGGCATAGTGGCTATTGCTGAAACCTTTGAAGAAGTAAGAAAGGGAGATAATGAAATGAAAGATGGAAGATTTTATTCTATTGGCGAGTTAGAAAGTATTTTTGGCGATCCTAAATATGAAATAGAATCATGGACGAAATTATCTTGGCCCTATGTTAAGAATTATTTGGCTAATAAATAGTTATATTAGAATTTGCGAGAGTTCTGTTAAACTTTCGAAAACTCCTAAAGAAGGATTTGCTTTTTCTAATCTTTCTCTTGAATGATAGCCTGTAGCTACAACTGCACAATTAATTTTTGCTTTTGTTGCTGCTTCTATATCCTGCACCATATCTCCAATATATATTGTTCTTTGTGGGACAGCTTGAGTTGCTTCTATTATTTGAGTTAGATGCAACGGTTTGTCCAATGAATCTCCTTTTATTATTTCGAAAAAATTTTCTAGACCATATGTTTTAGCTTCTTTTTCTAGATTGAACTGTGGATGACTGCTCACTACGGCAAGTATTTTATTATTTTTCTTTAATGAGGAGATTATCGAAACAGCATCTTCATAAGATTTAGGAGCTAATCCCTCATTTACTACTTGGTTATATGATACTTTATAGGAAGATAATATTTCTTCAGGACACGCTTCTATTCCTAGACTTTTGACGTAAGATACAATAGAGCCGTTTGTCGTTTTAATCCATTCTTCAAATGGGTTTAATTCAATTTTATAATTTCTTAAAACTCTTTTATTTGCCTCATATACTGGATAGCGATCATCACTTATTGTTCCACTCCAGTCAAATATTATTGTATTTAATATATTTCTCATATTATTTACTCAAAACCTATACTTCCGTCTATTTTTTTTGCAAGATTTTTTCCGGCTATGGTAGATTGTTCATTTGCTCTGGTTATTCTATTATCTGGATCTGAATAATTAATGAAACCATAAGCGTTCGAAGCCCAGGGATCTCTTTTTTCAAGTTCTCTTCCCATTTCCATTACCATACTACGATAACTGAAGTGTCCTGCTGGCTGTGTTCTTAATTCTGATAGATGTTGAAATTCTCTTAGATTCATGCCTAACATAAATCTCATTCTATGATTAAAAAGAGTAGCATATTGCGCTGCCGCGTTTAAGCCAGCGCCTTTTATTTCACTATTAAGATATTCCATTTTTTCTACTACCTCTTTGACTTCTTTTTCTATTTTTACCTCGCTCATTTCCGGAGGCATAATAAACCCTAAATCAGTTGTAAGATCCTGCCTTTGTTGAGTAAGAATTCTATGTCTTTCAAGATCTCTATATTCTGCAAATCCCCCTACTAAATCAAAAGTAATAGGATAGCCTGCTTCGAATCCTCTACCTGTTCTGTCTCTTCTTGTTTGTCTATTTCCCATATAACTTTTCAAAATTTTATTTTTTTTCTCTTCAGGCATTTTTTCAATTTCATTTATTATTTGATTTAAAGAAATATTAGTATAGGGGAATAAGCTTGTAGCGACTATTTCATCTAGATAGCTTGACCTATTTACCAAAGCAACTTTTTTATCTTCAGGTTTTATTGTAGAGAATAATTTGTGGGCTATATCTTTCATTTCTTTATTTATTTCAGACACGCTAGGATTAACTCTGTTTCTTTTAATAAAAGTTGGAATTACTTTCTTAAGCTCTTCTTCTAATTGAGAGCCTCTTTCTCTTGCTTCATAAAGTTCATTACTTTTCATATAAGTTATAAGATTTGTCATGAATCTTCCGTTTCCAAATACTCCCAAATGGGTTAGGGTTGAAGAGGGCAATACACATCTTCCTACGTCTAGGGCAGCGCATCTTACTGTGAAGTTATAAGCTGTTTGAAATGCTTTTTTTTCGCTTTCCTCTTGCAATTCTCTTTCTATTAGTTTTACTTTTTTCCCCTCTCTTTCTCCATCTATTGAAAATTTTTCTTTTGGCAATTGAATTTTGAAATACTCTATTAACTTTTTTATTCCTTCAGAATATACCTCAAATGCGCGATTATTTACTTCTTCAAATAATTCTAATTTTCCTGAATCAATTATTTCTTTTGGACGTAGATATCTCCATTTTCCATGTTTATCTTTAACATCATATTTTACGTATCGTGTTGATTGTTCTATTGGAGAACCTCCAATTCTTCTATCTTCAATAAACTTAGTTCCAATTTGAGATATATCTTCAATACCTATGTGCACACCTTCTAGTTCTCCGACTGAATCATCACCATATGCATTAAGAACGCGATCCATAAGTTCTGTGCCTTTTGTTTGAGAAGGATCTCCATTTTCATCTAAGAATTCATTAACTAACGTTAATTGCATTCCTGTTGAGGCTCTTGAATAACGTGCTAATGCTCCTCCTGTAAGTTCCGAAGGCAAACCATGAATTACAAAAGTTGCTCCTCCAACATTTGAAAAATAACTCTTTAATTTTCCTTTTATTTCTTCTGGAACCTCTTCTAAAGAATTATATTTTCTTCCCATCTTTTTTGTCCTATAGTAATCATATTTTTTATTATTTAAAGATATAGGTAAATAAAATTATATCTTGAGGCATATTAATTCTTTATAAAGATGTTCTTCTAATTGTTAAAATGGTAGGAAGAAGAGGACTTTTTGTTGTGTTTGAAGGTATTGATGGAAGCGGAAAAAGTACACAAAGAAATAAATTAGCTGATTATCTTTCTCAAAAAAATAAATATTTAGATGTTATCTTAACTCACGAGCCTTGGAGAAGCGAAGAAATAAAAAGAAAACTTAAGGAGGATAAGATGGCTTATTCTGATGGGATTATAATGGCTGATTTGTATATAAATGACAGAACTTTGCATTCTAATGAGATTAATTCTAGATTAAATGACAGTTATTTTGTTTTATGTGATCGATATAAAATGTCTACTTGTGCTTATCAATGGACGCAAGGAGTTGATTTATTTAAATTGTTTAAAATGCACGATGATAAGGAAATTATAAAACCTGATTTGAATATTTTTATTGATGTTTCTGCTGATGTCGCACAGAAAAGAAGGTTAGCTAGAGGAGAGAATAAAGAAAAGTTTGAAGATTGGAATTTTCAGAAGAGTTTAGCCAGTTATTATCGCAGTTTGGTAGAGAGGAGCGATGCTAAAAATATTTTTGGGGAAGTTGTAAATGTTAGCGGAAGAGGAGATGTTGACGAGGTTTTTGAAAGGGTAAGAAATGTTTTTGACTTTAATTATGAAAAGTGGACTAAGCAAGAATGAAAAGTCTTAAAAGGTTTATTTTCTAGATTGTTTTGGCCCAGATGGCACAATGGTACTGCGCATTAATAGAAACTTTTAATATTAAAGATTATATGGTAAAGAATGAATATCTCAAAAAGAAATAAAAAAGTGGCTTTGTCACGTTGGAAAAGAATAATGGATAAGCAAAAGCTAGCTATTGTCGAAGATGAAATCGCCTTATTTGAAAGCAGCAATTTGTGGTTTTTTAGCAGGAGATGGAAGTGTTCAAGTAAGGAAAGAAAAAAATTTTTATCATTATCAACTAGACTTTTTTCCTGATGATGAAGAAATGTTGAAAACTTATATGGATGCGATAAAGTATATTTATAATAAGGTTCCTTCTATAAGAAGAAGAGATAATGTATTTATTGTTAGAATTACTTCTAAAGTTATAGTTCAAGATATTTTAAGAGATGCTTCATTCGGGATAAAAACATGGAGTTTACCTAATAATTTATTTGGCCGTAATACCCCGACCCTCTGGGTCGATTGGGTTCTTCACTTAAAATCAAAGGTACCCGAGAAGCGTGGCTTAAGGCATTTTTTTCTGCTGAAGGATATGTAAGTAAAAAAACTATTAAGATACAAACAGTAAATAGGAAAGGAATGGATGATGTTTCTAATTTATTAAAAGAGATAAATATAGAACATAAGTGTTATCAATTTACTCCAAAGAATAAAAATCATTCACCAGTAAGCATAATTTTTATAATGAGAAAAAATGCGAGGAAATTATTTAGTGAAAAAATAGGCTTTTGGCATTCTAGGAAAGAGGTATTATTGAGAAAATCGTTAGGTTTATAATGATGTTTTTTTACGAATGGTTATATCAGGAACTTTGTTCTTGAAATGCCCAGGTGGCGGAGCGGTTAACGCGCATGCTTGGAGAGCATGTTTCCTCACGGATGCACAGGTTCGAATCCTGTCCTGGGCGTAATACCTTTTTGTGACATTCAAGGGATGCGAAAAAAACATCTCATTGAAATCACACAACCAGCTTAAGTTTGGTCTGGGCGCTTTTATACAGGAATCGAAGTGCTCGCAAAGCATAGCTCCGCGGCAACTGCAACACATTCGTGGTTGCAGTATTCCTGGTCCGGGCGTTTATTTTATCCCTAGCGCCATCTCGGTTTTTCTCCTGTTAGGTAACAGATTAAAATTAATAAGATTGATAAGAATAGAGTAATTGGTATAAAATTAATTAAAGTGTCGCTTGCAGAATGAGAGTTAGAATCTATTTTTATGAATATAAATACTTCTAGAGCTACGAATATCAATAAAGTTATACAACCTTTCCAATTAATTGGATACCACCCCCAACCATATGTCTTAGCTTTGAACCAATAATTATTTTTTTTCATAGAGAAATACTTTAATCCTTGCTTTTTTCTAAATTTTTAAATAGAAATTTACCTATTTTAAATGTGCCATATGTAATGAAATAAGCGCTTAATACGTCGATAGTATAATGCTGATGCATCAATAGGACTGTACAGGCCATTATTATAGATACTACAAGAAATACGTAGCGTATCTTATCTTTTTTGAATAATAGAAAGCCTAAGAAAGGTATTGCTGCATGACCTGAGAAGAAAAGATCGTTTTGGAATGCCAATAAGTTTAGCATGCCTGGGAAATTTATAGAAATGGCGTCTACAGGAGTTTTTAGGTGCGTTAAAGTGATAAAAAAGCTTCTAATAATAATTAACAAACTAAAATGACTTATAGTGTCTGATATCTTTGATATTTTGAAAAAGAGAGGATATATGAAGAGTAGTGCTACAATTATCATCCATCCCCAAACAAATAAAGGCGTAAGATTTATAGGAGTTGTATTGTCTATAAAAAAGTCAGGGACAGTACTTGAACCTACATTTGTGGTATATCTTCCTGCATTATAGTTTATTACAATAGACAATACTAGAAGAAATAGCGAGAGAACAATTAATTCTTTATTATCTTTTACTTCTTTTATCCAGGCTTTAACGCTTTGCTGGAGCCTCTTCTTTAATGACATGTATTAATATGTTTTTTTCTATATATAAAATTTCCCCTTTACAAAACTTTATATAATTAGATAAATTATTTGATTAATGAAAGAGGAAAAACTCCCAAAGGAGGAGCAGATAGGCTATCATAAAGGAGCAGTTAATACTTTAATAGCAGAAAGAAACGAAATGTTAAGAATAATAAACATTACAGAAGGTTTAATAAAGGCACATATAAAAGAACTTGAGAAACTTGGAATTAAGATAAAAAATAATGAAGAAAAAAGATATTAGGGTTTTGTAAAGAGAGCCTATATTATAATTTCCGTTCTAGTCTTATCTTTTTTTTCATCAAAGTCCGCAACTAGACCTTCGGTTGTTAATACAAGTCCTGCAATACTTGCTGCACTTTGTATAGCATTTCTAACTACCTTTGTAGGGTCTATAACTCCTGCTTTTACTAAGTCTTCATACTTGTCTGTTTTTGCATTGTAACCGAATGTTTCTACTTGATTTTTTAATTGGGCTATTACTTCCGCCCCATCTCTCCCTGCATTTTCTGCTATTTGTTTTATTGGGCCCTCCAGAGCTTTTCTTACTATTTTCAATCCTATTGATTGTCCTTCTGTTAATTTCAAATTGTCTAATTCTTTTATTGCTTGAAGCAATGTAATTCCTCCCCCTGGAACTACTCCTTCTTCAATTGCTGCTTTTGTAGCATGAAGGGCATCATCAATTCTAATTTTCTTTTCTTTTAATTCTGTTTCAGTTGCTGCGCCAACATTAATGACAGCAACACCTCCTGATAACTTACCAAGTCTTTTTTGAAGATCTTCTTTTTTGAATTCACTTTCTTCATTTTTTATCTGCATTTCTATATTTCTTATTCTTTTTTCTATTTTATTTTTTTCTCCATGACCTTCTATTATTAGAGTTTCATCTTTTGTCACTTTTACTTTTTTTGCTGTTCCTAAATCTTGTAGGGTGATATCTTCTATTTTTTCATCTGTTTCTTTTAGAATTGCTCTGCCGCCTGTCAAAATTGCAATATCCTCTAGAAGATCTCTTTTTTCATCTCCAAAGCCAGGAGCTTTTACTGCGCATACTTTAATTGCGCCCCTTATAAGATTTATAACTAAAGTTGTTAGGGCTTCTCCTTCAACGTCTTCTGCTATAATTATTAGAGGCCTACCTTCTTGAGATACTAATTCTAGAACAGGAATTAGGTCTTTTACTGCTGAAATAGATTTATCTGTTATGAATATATACGGTTCTTCAAAGTTTACTTCCATTTTTTCAGGGTCTGTCGCCATGTATGGAGATAAGTAACCTTTATCAAACTGCATTCCTTCAACGAGTTCGAGGTGAGTTTCAATACTTTTTGCTTCTTCTACTGTAATAACTCCTTTATTTCCAACTTTTTCCATTGCATTAGCTATTAATTCTCCAATTTTTTCGTCATTGTTTGCGGAAATTGTAGCCACCTGTCTTATTTTTTCTTTTTCTTTTACAGGTGTTGATTTATTTTTTAGGAATTCTATTACTTTTTCAGTTGATAATTCAATTCCTCTTTTTATTTCTATAGGGCCTGATCCCGCGGCAATATTCTTTATTCCTTCTGTTATCATTATTTGAGCTAAGACAATTGCAGTCGTTGTTCCATCTCCAGCTTTGTCTTGCGTTTGCGAAGCTACTTCTCTGATTAATTTTGCACCAATATTCTCGAATTTATCTTTTAACTCTATTTCTTTAGCTATTGTAACACCGTCATTTACAACAAGGGGAGAAGAATGTCTATCTAAAATTATGTTTCTTCCTTTAGGACCTAGAGTTACTTTTACTGTATTTGCTACTTTGTCTATTCCTTTTAATAAAGCCTGTCTTGCATGTTCATTGAAAATTATTTGTTTTGCCATTTTTATAATCTGGCACCTCTCAAGATTTGATCTTTATCTTCATATAAAGAATTAATTTTACCATGATCTTTATGATAAATTCTTTCAGATAATATTGTTCCTAATAATATAGATCCATTTTCTTTTGATGGTATTCTATGGCCTCTTACTACTTCTAGTTCATAAATCTGATCTCTTTCTTCTTTTCTACCAAGAAATGTAAGGCCTACCATTGAATTTGCATAGAATACTGCTTTTCCACGATCATCTATTTCAATTATATCCCCTAATTTTAATTTTCCAATATTATCAAGGTTCCTTACCCTTTTAACTTCTATAACATAAGAGATATAAGATTGTTTTTTTGCCATTATAGCCCTCCATCTTTTAGAAATTTATCTCTTGATTCATAAGCCCTTCTTTCTTCTTCAAGTTTTATATTATGATAGTTTCTTTCTGCATAAATCTTTATGTGGCCTAGTTCTCCTTTCCATGGCTTTAATTGTTCTTTTGTAAACCATAATTCCCTTATTTCTTCTATGTTTAGTCCGTCACTTCTTCCTAGAAAATTGTAAAGATTATCTATTTTTCCATTATATCTCATTATTCCAAATTTCAAGAAACTGACTATTTCTCCTGATTTTAGTTCTTCAAGATCTTTTCTGTTGTTTATTGGTTTATAGTTTTTTGTTTCTGTCATTTTATTCTCTAATCTCATTGTATCTTATTAATCTGTATCTATGTTTTATGTTATTTCTAGTAAATTCAAATGATATATACTCCCAACCATCTTCGATAACACCATTATATTTTTTTGCAACTGAATTAATTATATCTATTGCTTCTGTTAAAGTCATTATTTTTCCATCTAAAGAATCAGCTATTTTTTTCATTGGTTGCGGCAAGGGAATTGGACAACCCATTCTACCAGGATGAGGGTCATATAGTTTTATTTTCTTTATATTAATTTTTTCTTTTTCCATTTTAATTTTCTATTTTAGCTATCACATCTTTAAATTCTATTATTAAATATTTTTCATTATCTATTTCAATTTCTTCTGAACTATATCCGCCGTAGATAATTTTATCTCCTTTGTTTAAAGGAAGAGATTTTCCTTCTTTAGAGATTCCCATAGATTCCACAATGCCTTGTTTTTTTTCTTCAGTTCCTTTTGGAAGATAAATCCCTGACTTTGTTTTTTCTTCTGCTTTGATTGGTTTGAGTACTATGCGTTCTCCTATTGGTATAAGTTTCATTTTAAATTATTAAGATTACTAAAATTTTATATTAGATGCGTATTTAAATTTTATGATGATTCATTTTAACTATCTTTTTGTGGTGAAATATATTCTATTTTAATATGCAATTAAACTTAAAAGTAATCTTTTTTATCTTTCCTTATGAAATTAGAAGAAGTTGTTAGATATTTGAAATATAAAAATAGCGATTTGTTAAGAGGGATAATAACTAGTTCTAAAGAGCATCCTATTGTTTATCTTGATAATGAAGATTTCAAGAATTTAGGAGAGTATAAAATCTTGGATTTTTTGGCGGAAAAGAGTTATATGAAAAAAGAAGAAAAAGATAGACTTACTTATTTTGTTTTGACAGAGAAAGGAAGGAATAGTTTGATAAAATAAGATTTAATTCTTAATTTATTTTTATTGCTTTAGGGCCTTCTTGAGTATCCTCTATATCGTAGCCTTTTTCTTTTATTCTTTGTCTAAGAATATCTGCCTTTGCCCATTTCTTTGCTTTTCTTAGTTTTTCTCTATCTTCTATTAGTTCTTCCACTTCTGGAGGAAGTATGATTAATGTTTCTTGCATGTTTTTTATTCCTAGGCCAAGAACTTGATCGAATTTTTCTAACAGACTTATTTTTGCTTTTGGTTCGAAATTGAAATCATCCAGTGCTTTAAGGAAAATTTGAATTGCTTTTGGCGTATTTAGATTGTTATTTATTACCTTTAGAAATTGTGATTCGTATTTTTCTGTTAGATCTTTATATTTATGCTCTTGAGAGCGGATTTCTATTATCTTTCTTTTTATTCTTTCGTAGGAAGTTTTTGCCGCATCTATATTATCAAAAGTGAAATTTAGTGGTTTTTTATAATGTGTTAATAGTGCTAAATAGCGGAAATGTAATGGATTGTAGCCTTTATCTGTAATGTTTTTTAATGTATAAAAATTCCCTAGAGACTTTGACATTTTTTTGCCGTCAACTAAGAGCCATTCGTTATGAATCCAATAATTTACAAATTTCTTTTTTGTTATTGGTTCTATTTGTGCAATTTCGTTTTGATGATGGGGAAATATTAAATCTATACCTCCAGTGTGTATGTCAAAACTTTCGCCTAGATATTTTGTAGACATAGCAGAACATTCTATGTGCCAGCCAGGTCGGCCCTTTCCAATTTCTGTTTCCCAAAATACAGGTCCATCTGATTCATCGTAGGCTTTCCATAGGGCAAAATCTGAAGCGGTTTCTTTTGTATACTCATCTTGTTTTACTCTTGCTCCTGACTTTAGACTTCCGAATTTTAAATGAGCTAATTTTCCATATTTTTTGAATTTCGATATAGAATAGTAGATGCTATTGTCTTCGCCTTTATAGGCTATTTTCTTTTTTAAAAGGCCCTTTATTATTTCTATCATTTCTTTTATATTTTCAGTTGCTTTGGGTAAACTTTCTGGAGATCGAATGTTAAGTGCTTCTATTTCTTTTAAGAAGATTTTTGTATATTTTTCAGTGAATTCTTTTAAACTAATTTTCTCTTTTATGCTGTCTCTTATTGTTTTATCATCGACGTCTGTGATGTTCATTACTTGTTTTACATTATAGCCGTTATATTTTAGAGTTCTTTTTAGAATATCTGCTATAATATATGCTCTGTAGTTTCCTATATGCGGGTAGTTGTATACTGTAGGGCCACAAGTATACATTTTGACTAGATTTTTATCTAGAGGTTTGAAAGTTTCTTTTTTTCTTGTTAAAGTGTTGTATAATTTTAGTTCTGGAGTTTTTTCCATAGAATATATAGAAATTTAGATATTATAAGGGTTTTTGTTTTTTACAAACCCTGATGGGATTTATGATTCTTAGAAATTTTAGATATAACATAATCTCTGATTTTTTCTGCTACTTCTGTAGAGACTGCTGGAATATAACCTTCACTTTGCATTGAAGCGTATCTACCATTGCCACCCGAATATCCTGCTGTTTGGATACTTAATGTAGAAAATCCTAGAAGGCGAGCTAATATGCCTCTTGTGACGTCTACGTTTTGTATTCTTTCATATGGAACATTGCTATATTTTTTCCAAATTATTCCTCTTTCTAATTTCAGATTTTCTGGAGTTAATTCGTAGAACCATCTATTGTAGGCCATTCTTGCGTAGATCTCTCCAATTATTAGAACTAGAATTAAGAAAATTATTATTATGAAAATTATTGCAAGGAATAGATAAGTAGCGCCTGAACTTTTTAATCCTATAGTGAATATAAAACTAGAGGACCATGCCGTTAAGAATAATAGAGGAACGATTAGGGAAAAATAGGCTTTTAATCTGAATAGCCATCTAGCTCCTGGATGAAGCATATTTTATGCCATTATTTATTTAGGAGATTTAGCTTTATAAACTGTTTGACTTCGCCTGTTTAAAATTCATAATATTTATATACAATCTTATTTTTATTTTTTCATGACTGAAATGTTACGTACTCCTTTGTTGAATCCTCAATTAGGTTATTGTAGTATAGAAGAATTGCTTCAATCTAATGGATTTAAATTTGATAGTTTTTTGGACAATTCGGATTTTCCTGATAAAATTAAAATATATGGATATAGAATGAGAACTGGAGAGATAAAAGATTTTAGAATCGTACCTAGTTATATTGCTAGAGATGGTGAATCTATTCCAGGAAGAGAAGATTGGCATAGTATTTATATTAAGGAGTAGAAATTATTTTTATATTGATTTAATAAAACTTTCAACTTCTTCAAAAGATTTTAATTGCATGAGTTTATTTCTAATTTTAGAAGCGCCTTGTGTGTTTTTTATAAAGTTAGAACCTAGATATTTTATTCTTGGAATATCGATTAAATTGTATTTTTTTGCTAGTTTTAGATATTCTTAAAAGGACTTTATGTTTTTTTTAAAATTGAATAGGGGTTCTTTTTTTGTTTTTAAATATTTTAAAATACGCGTGAATATAAGAGGATCGCCTATTACCGCCCTTGCTAACATTGCACCATCTGTAATTTCGAGCATTTTCTCTACGTCTGGACCTGTGAATATATCTCCGTTTCCTATTAATGGAATTCCAATTGATTTTTTTACTTTTTTTATCCATTTCCAATTTGCTGGAATTGATCTTCCATGTGTTGCTAGTCGAGCATGAAGAGTTAATGCATCTGCTCCTGCTTTTTCAATTGCCTTGGATACTTTTAGAACATTATTTTTTTTAAATCCAAGACGGATTTTTGCTGTTACAGTTAGATCTGCTTCTTTAAGGATTTTTATCATCTGTGATATTTTTTCTGGATGTTTTAATAAATAGGAACCTGCCTGATTTCCTGTTATTGTTAGTGATGGGCAGCCGCAGTTTATATCGATGAGACTGTAAGGTTTAACGTAAGGAATTACTTTTCTGAATTCTTCTGGAGTGTTTCCAGTGATTTGAATTCCAATGGGCTTATCTTTTTTAGAAGTTTTCATTAAATTTTGAGTTTTTTTATTTTCATGTAAAATTTGGGAGATATAGAACATTTCAGTATAAGCCATAGCTGCTCCAGCTTTCCTGCAAATTAGTCTATATGGCAGATCAGTTACTTCAACCATTGGGGCTAGAAATAACGGATTTTTTAGTTTGATGTTGCCTATTTTTAAAGATTTCATACTTTTGTTAAGCCAATATTGTTTTAGAATGTTTCTAATTTTTTATATGTCAAGATGCATGGCGAAAACCATACACTTAAGACTCAAGATTTTGCAAATCTTGATGTTCATCAAGAATCTGAATTTATTAAGATTCTTGAGATGTATGGATGAGCATCTTGATCACGACAAAAATCTTTGATTTTTGTCGTGATCAAGAACCAGACACGCCACCTACTTTAGTGGGTGGTTCTTGACAGAATATTTTTTCTTTAGGGTTTCGATAGCGTAGTGCATGTCATTAATTCTTTGTTGCCAGTTGAAGAGCAGATCGGGATAGGAAATTATATCCCATTCTTCAACTTTTACTTCTGATTCTAATGGATTGTCTTTTTTATTGATATTAGATACAATAAATAATATATTTTGCCCAGTTTTATCATATTGTGAAACTGATAAATATTGTCTTCCGCCCCAGTCAATATTGTAAAATATATTAAACCCATCTTCACAATTTAATTTGAATGTTTTTCCTTCATAATCTAATAAATTTTCTTTTCCGAGAGTAGAAACAACATCTTTTGTTTTTTTAATAAGCTCGGCTTCTAGTTGACTAAATAATCCAACTCTTTTTTCTTCTGTTGTCTGCATATTATATCTTTGATTAGCTATTATTTAAAGATTTATATTCTGACTTTTTTTAAGCAAAAAGTTTTATAAATGCATTGTTAAATTAAGTTATATGATGAATAGATTAGAAATAGAAAAGATTGAAGCGTCTTTGAGGAAGAAACTGTCTAGATTAGAAATCTATGATGAGGCTAGTGACAAAGTTAAAATAGATGGCGATGAAAGCAATAAACTTTTTGTCCAGTATAAGAAAGGGAATTATGTCGGACTGCTTGGAACTACGCATTTTGCTTTGCAGATTGAAACTGAAGTGGCTTATTTGCTTTCTATTGGAAGAGAGGAAAAGTATAGAAATAAAGGGTTTGGGCGGATTTTATATAATACTGCAGAGGATTTTTGCAGGGAAAGAGGAGTTAAAAGAATTCAACTTACTTTTGGCCATGAAAAGGAAGAATATTGGCAATCTTTGGGATTTAGAAAGATTGGCGGATTCTTGCAGATGGAAAAAGTTTTGTAGATTTATAAAGGAACACAAGGAAACATTTAAATACACATACACATATTTGTATGTGTATGGGAACAAAAACAATATCTATAATGGATGATGTATATAAGTTGCTTAGAGCTAGAAAGAAGATAGAGGAAAGTTTTTCTGACGTAATTAGAAGGAAATTTAAAAGTAAAGAGAATATCATGGACTTTGCCGGATCATTGAAGAATATTAGTGAAGATGAAGCTGAAGAGATAAAAAGAAATATATTAAATCTCAGAAAAAGATCAACAAAAGAACTGATTGATTCAATATGATATGCTTGGATTCAGATTGTATTATAGACTTTTTAAAAGGTAAAGATGAAGCCGTGTCTTTAGTTGAAAAATATAAAGAGGATATAGTTACTACAGAAATAAATAAATTTGAGGTTTTATTCGGAATTTATTCTAAAAAGAAGATTGATGAAAAAGAGAAGAGTATAACAATGTCTTTTTTTGATTCTTTTGATATTCTTCCTTTTGATTTTGGTTGCGGAGAAGAAGCTGCTAAAATCTTATCTTCTCTTAGTAAAGAGGGAAATATTATCAATCAAAACGATTGTTTTATAGGCGCAATTATGTTTAATAATGGATGTAAAACTATTTTAACTAGAAATAGAAAAGATTTTGAAAGAATAAATGGGATTAATGTGGTTAGTTACTAAGAAAATTGTTTGTTTTTTGATAACAAGAATATTTAAATATACTTCATTCTGATTAAGATTATGGAAAAAGATATAGACAGAATTCCTAAAAATGCAGATACCGATATAATTATTAGAATAGATGATTTTGGAGGCAAGAGAGGAATTACTATAAGAGAATTTGTTAGGGGAGAGAGATATACTGGTTTTACTAAGGCTGGAACAAGAATACCTGCAGACAAGTTTAAAGTCTTTAAGCAGGCGATTAATTCTATTTCTGAAGAAGAATTAATGGCTGGTATTGAGGAATTAGAAAGTGTGCAACCTAATATGAAAAATACGGAAGATTCTATGAATGAGAAGCCTGTTGATAAAGGCGGCTCTAAAGGAAAAGGAAAAAGTGCAAAACAAGCGCCTAAAGAAATTTCTGAAGATGATATTGGCGAGGAAGAATTTTAGTTCTTATGAAAAAGGCTTATATTATATCATTTTACACGGAAATTGTTAACTTAGCAAATCAAAGACAGATAAATGAAATTGCGAGACAGGAAGACATCAGATTTTTGGAGAAAGATAATATGTATCAAACTTATATTCCTAAAGATTATAGAAAGTTAGGGAAATTAATAGACAAATTATCAGAAACGGTTAATTACATAGATGAAATTCATGTTCTTGGCTTGAATGTTGAGGATGATATTCTTAAAAAATATAAGAAAATATAGGGCTACTTTTAAGATTATAGAGGAAGATGTTGGGGTAGACGAATTCTAGTTCTTACTTTAATAGAACTTAAATAGACTAATATCTTTAATTGAATATCGCCTCTTTTTGCTCGAAAGGGACAGTGGTAGAATGCTTCTTAACCTTCTGTTATTTCTTCTTTTTGAGTTTAATTATGGGGATGCTAATTTATTTAATTCATTTTTAATGCATTCTTCAATTATTCGAGAGATGGGTTTTTTAGTTTTGCTTTTTATCAGATAAAGCCTTTTAATTATTCTCTTATCGAGAGTTATATCTATTCTTTTTCTACTTATTAGCCACTCTCCTGTTTTATCATAATTTTCAAAAGCGTCAAAATATTCTTTATTTTTTTTAATTAGGTTATTTATTGTTTTTTGATTTATCATTTTATAGCAGTCATTAGTCTCCTTTTAATTTTTCTGATGTCAGTTATATTATTTTTAGCTATAGATAATATTTGATGGGCTAATATATCTCTTTCTACTGTTTTTTTCTTTTCATCAGCAAAGAAGAATGCAAAGAACATTGCGGTTCTTTTGTTACCATCTGAAAAAGGATGATCAACTAATATCGCTCGAAATAAATAAGCTAATTTAGTATAGATTCCTGTCTTTTTTTCTTTTAGCTTATCTATGGCATATTCTAAGCTTGAGGTTCTAACTATATTGCCTCCAAATCCTTTATTTATTCTTAGAAGATCTTCTATCTTAGTTTTCATTTGGTTCACCTTATTTATACACATAAAACTTGGCTATTTAAATGTTTTCTTTTATTTTTTGGCTTGCACTAGCTTTTTAAATACCTTTATAATAGAAGAGATATGCGAGGAAAGAAAAATGGAAAAGAAATTAGAAACAGGCAAATTGCGTCAACCTATAGTAACTGTGGTCGGACATGTAGATCATGGAAAGACGAGCTTATTGGATTATTTTAGAGGCAGCTCTGTTCAAGAAGGAGAGGCTGGAGGAATTACACAGAAAATCTCTTATACAAAATATCCGCTTGAACAAATAAAGAAATCTTGTCCATTAATTGAATCTAAAGGCGCAAAGTTGGACATTCCAGGATTTTTGTTTATAGATACTCCTGGACATGCGGCTTTTACTAATTTGAGGAAGAGGGGAGGAAGTTTGGCTGATTTGGCAATATTAGTGGTTTCAATTAAGGATGGTATTAAACCGCAGACTGCCGAGGTATTGCAAATTTTGAAGGCATATAAAACTCCATTTCTTATTGCTTTGAATAAAATAGATACAATTTCTGGATGGAGAAAACAGGGCGATCTTAAAAGTTCTATTGAAACACAATCTATTAACGTTGCTCAGGAATTTCAGGAAGATTTATTGACTTTTCAGGGGGCTTTAAGTTCGCATGGATTTGAATCTGATTTGTATTATGAGATAGATGATTTTACTAAAAAGATTGCTCTTGTTCCTTGTTCTGCAAGAACAGGAGAAGGAATTTCTGAATTGTTATTTGTTTTATGCGGATTATGCCAGAGATTTTTGAAGGAAAGATTAAAGGTATCTGATGAGGCTAAAGGAGTTATCTTAGAAATTAAGAAAGAAAAAGCAATGGATTATGTGGAGTCTATTTTATACGATGGAACATTAAACATTGGAGATGAAATTGCAATTGCTAGTTTTTCTGATCCTATTGTTGCTAAGATCAGAGCTTTAGAAGAAATTGAACCGTTGTCTTTTAAATATAAAAGTGTTAAGAAAGTTAGTGCTGCATCCGGAGCTAGAATACATTTAACAAATAGGGAAGGTGTTTTGCCAGGAATGCCATTTCAGAAATTGAATAATAATTTTGAAGAATTGAAAAAAGCATTTAAGAAGGAAGTTTCTGGTGCGATGCAGTTAGACAAGCAAGGGATAATTGTAAAAGCTGATTCTCTTGGAAGCTTGGATGCTTTGATTAATTTATTAAGACAGGAAAATATTAGAATTGTTAAAGCAGGGATCGGACCTATAGGCAAAGGAGACTTAATTTCTGCGAAGGCAAATTTAGATATTGATTCTTTAGATTCTATTATTGTTGGATTTAATGTTTCTTTAGAGGAAGATTTTGAGCTAGGCAAGGTAAAAATTTTAACTAATGATGTGGTTTACAAATTAATTGATGATTTGAAAGCCTGGAGAAAAATTCGAAGTGAAGAAATTGAAAAAGGCAGATTGATGGAATTAGAAACTATTTGTAAATTAGAGATTTTGCCTAAATTTATTTTTAGGAATTCAAATCCGGCTATTTTTGGAGTTAAAGTTGTTACTGGCAGAGTTAGGGTTGGATTGCCTTTGATCGATGATAAAGGTGAAGAGGTTGCTCGTGTTAAAGGTTTGCAACATGAAAAGGAAAGTGTAAAAGAAGCTTCTGAGGGACAGGAACTTGCTATTTCACTTTCTGGAACTAATTTTGAAAGACGTCTTAAGGAGATTAAATATTTGTATTCCTATGTTTCCAAGAGTGGAATGAAAAATTTCAAACAAAATAAGGATTTGTTGTCTGGGAAGGAATTGAATGTTTTGAAAGAGATTGAAGAGCTGGAAAAGATAAATTAATGCCAGATTTATGCAGAACTTTCTCTTATCTTATTATAGATTTTAGAAATTATCCAAGCTAAACTACAAGCTAAAATATACACCCATATCATTTCTATTATCCAAGCTATAATTATATTAGCACTTTTTTCTAATATATTAATCCTTATATTAAATATAGTACTTATTATTACATTCGGTAAGTTTAGAAAATTAACTACAGGTATTATGAGAAGCTTGCATTCTGTTGGTTTGTTATCTACAAAGCCACAACCCATACCATAAAGAACTGTAAAAACTACTAATACTGCTGTTAATATTATGAGAATTATTTTTAGTACTGTTGGTTTAAAGAATCTCATTTTATTTATGTCAAGATTCTTGAAAACCACGCACTTTACAGGCTGTCTCACAATTAGTAAAGTATAAATAGTCATTTGTCGTCGATATAATAACTAAATAAATTATTTTACCGTCGGTAAAATAAAGAGGTATAAAATGACATACATAAGTTCTTACAAAAACCAAGACTGGCTT
>OBEQ010197190.1_pt1 | contig 26413 bp, 23 predicted proteins | sample 1670901 | NCBI WGS metagenome assembly OBEQ01 (sample SAMEA104232315, study PRJEB22302) | groundwater metagenome | biome: forest; feature: aquifer; material: groundwater | place: USA | collected 2011-08-07 | depth 5.4 m | reverse complement strand
GGGCTACCGACTGGTCCATTGACGAACGTTTAAATGTATATCGAGGCAATAACAATATTGTAATAGGACGATTACAGTGGCCGCTTGGCCGTCCCGAGAATGCTATTTTTGTACCCATTGGAAATCCTTCTAATACAACTTCTAATACTCCTAATACAACGCGTTTAAAATCTTTAACTACGCCACCCAGCCCCGGTTTTATTGAAAATCGTCGTGTCGGATCAGGACTTCTTACGGATAGAATTGATCGATATGTCCACTTCTTTATTGGTGCTCAAGAGTATGTAGCGAGATTGCCTGCTTCTGGCGAAACTGGGCGCGGTAATGTTTTTGCGGTTGTGCGGGGGTCTTCCTTTGCCAATGGCGACACGATTGATTCTCAATTTAGTGTTTATAACTCGCGGGGAACAAAAATCGGCGAGATAGTGCAAATTACGCAAAACAATCAACTCGGCTATTATTTTGCTAGAATTTTGGAAGCGAATACTCCCACTCTTAGAAATTTAGTATTGCAGAACGTCCGTCAAAACCTGGTTCGCGACGCGCAAGGGATTGTTTGGAACGTAGCAGGGAGACTTATCAGACAAGGAGTTAGAAAATCTCAACTGCCTCGTGTTCAATTTGATACAGAACAAGGAGATGAAATCGTTGGCCGGATATTTCCCGATGGCAGGTTTATTGGTTATTACCGTTTGGGCAATCAACCCTATTATGTTCCAGCCCACAACGAGGCGGGAATGGCCCTAGATCGTCTTGGTCAATTTTCTGATTATTTTGTCGCCCCAAACGGAGATGTGTATAATCCCTTAACTATTCAAAAAGCTGGTACTATTAGGGGCGATTTATTCACTCCTAACCCAAGCGCTCAGAGAATTGATATTAATCTGATTTTAGGTTCGTATCCTAATGCTAGGTCAGCCCTAGATGTTTTGTCGCGCGCTGTCATAAATGTGACAAGTAATGATCCGGATTTTAGTCAAGCTAAAATTGACGAAGTCAAAGATTTTATTCTTCGGAACGTCGATTTATATGCCCAGGGTCTGCCAAACACAAGGTTAATTTTAAATAGAATTAATGTATTTTTTAGCCGGGCTGCCGACATTAACTCGAGCAACTATATAGTATCGCCCACCGGCGATGACGGCGTTATTAATTTAAATTTTGACTCTAGCAGGTTCAATGATCCCCATTATCAGTTGAATATTTTAGATGCCTTAAATCATGAATTGAGTCACGCCCCGACTTTATTTCCTTTAAACGTGCAGGCATTTTCGAATCCCCATCCTACCGCTGAAGCTTTTAGGCAAAGAGTCAACGATTTAGGTTATCAAATTAGAGATATCACAAACACAATCGGGGCAAGGCGGCAGGAAATAGCGGATAGCCATCCTGAACTAAGACTTAATTTCACCCAAGATAATTCTGGTAATTTTACGGTTGTTGGGAGGTTGGCTAGATTAATTCTAGAAGACGAGAGGATTATATCACTCAAAGCTCAAAGGGCTTCTTATACGGAACAACGCAATAATGCTAACCTTATTTATACATTGTTGGGGTTAACGCATTTTGAAGCGGTGGCTGATTTTGGAGCCGCTATCATGGCAGTACAGAGCGGCCTTTCAGAACAAAAATTTCTAAGTGTCTTGAACTCGGCTTTTATTGATAGTGGATCTTCTCCTTGGGCGGATGAGCACTTCCTTGGTCTTAGTCAAAATAGGATAGGAGCCTTGATTCAATTTTATAGAACTGTTGCAAGAAATCTTGACTATTGGGCTTCTTTGGACTATAATAACCCAGCTGTTTTAGATACGGTAAGTGATATTTATTTTAATGGCACTTCTGCCCGGTCGGTGTTATTTAACTTAGTAAATCAACTTAGTGATTATTCTAACGACGACTTGGCGGTTAATCTGCCTAACCCGTTCTGGACAGTTTCTATTCCTCAAAATCAAGCCACGGTCTACGGCATTACCGATCCGGATATCTTTTTCCCCGAGGAAAACTATTAATTTAGCTTTTTGTTAAACAATCAAAAACTCCCGCAAACTACGGGAGTTTTTGATTTGTCGTCAGATTATTTAGCGTATTCGACTATTTTGGCCAATACTTCGGGTTTGTCTTTGGCGATTTGGGCAAGAATCTTTCGGTCCAAGGCGATATTTTTTTTGCGCAAAGAATCCATGAGCTTGCTATAGGAGAGACCGTTGATTTTTGCGCCAGCGCCTATCTGGGTCTGCCACAATTTGCGAAAATCTCTTTTGCGGAGTTTGCGTCCTCGAAAAGCGTGGGGCCAAGCGTGAAGCAAGGCTTCGCGCGCGAGCCTCTCTTTTGATTTTCGGCCCCATTTAAATCCCTTGGTGTAGCGGAGAAGTTTTTCTCTTTTTTTGTGGGCGGTAACGCCTCGTTTGACTCGGGTCATGATAAATAGGCCTTTATTTTTTTAGCCATTGTGTTGGAAAATCTCTGCATATTTTTTTTGCGCAATTGCCCTCGGCGTGATTCTTTGGCGTTAAAATGGTTTTGCCCCGCGTGTCGGAACAATAATTTTCCGGTTTTGGTGACTTTTATTCTTTTTACTACGGCTTTTCTCATTTTTTAGTGATTACGGCGATAAATCCTTGAGGAAATCTTTTGGGAGGATATTCCAGGTTAAATTCAGCAGGAATCATATTTAGGAAATCTTTGAATTTTTGCAAAGCCACTTGTCCCAGAGCTTTTTCCCTTCCCCGCAATCTTAAATCAATTTTTACCTTATCTCCTCGTTCCAGAAATTTTTGAGCTTGTCTGGCGCGAAGTTCAAGGTCGTGTTTGCCGATGGCGAATCCCAGGCGGATTGATTTTATTTCCGATTCTTTTTGTTTCTTGCCGTGTTCCCTCTCGCCTTTTTCTCTTTCATATTTGAATTTTCCAAAGTCCATTATCCGGCAGACCGGAGGATTTACAGTAGGCGCGATTTCAATCAAATCAAGTCCTCTTTCTTGGGCAATACGAAACGCCTCGGCAGTCTCCAACACCCCAAGGTTTTTTCCCTCCTCGTCAATAACCCGGATGGGTGATACGCGGATATATTGATTTATACGGTAACGTTTTTGGATGGTTTTTAAAAATTATTGACCTCGTTCTTTTTCTATTTCCTTTATCTTTTCTTCCAAGTAGGCGCTGGCTCCTTCATCTTTTTGGCGCGCAAATTTTTGATCTGACAGTTGAGCATGGCGGCGTTTTTGCGAGAGTCTTTGATGGATCATTTTTAGCTCTTCTGCCCTTGTCTTTCTAGGTAGTTTAAAAGTAAGTATGGAATCTATTTCTCCTTTTAAATTTGTCAGAGACTCTTTGGCGATTAGCCCCCAATCTTTATATTCTCCCGTAGCCGTAGGTTTCTCGGCGGGTAATTTTCCTTTTATCATTTCATCAGTATGTTGAACCAAATCTTCTGGCGCAGGTATTTCTTGATATGATTGTTTTATCATATTTGATAATTAAATTAATTTAATATTCTAAATACGTAAACGTAAAATTTTAATGAGGTGGAGGTGGGGAGAGTTGGACTCCCGTCCGGACTTTTTCTCGCAAAAAATTTATACAGGTTTATCCCGCTAAAAGTGGGAAGATTTTGTCCGGTAAAAGTCCTAATCGCTACTAGACTTTGCAATTAGCAAGCTCGGTAGTATGACACCGGTGTTCTTCCTTACGAGCGCAAGAAGGCCGATGCTATAGATCCGAAGACCTATAGAGAGCCTTTGTTAGACTACTGCCAAGGCAGGTTGTCTTGCAAAGGATTTAAATAAGTTTGCACTTATTTGTTGCGCAGTTTTTACGGAGTTACTACGCCTCTCCGGCCTGATTTTTTGCGTTTCAAAGTTCGTCGAATCCCGTCACCCCCTTTTTATAACTCTTTCGATATCCAGTTTTGCTTCGCGTTTTCTAATAAGTTCCCTTTTGTCGGTCTTCTTTTTGTGTCTGGCAAGACCAAGTAAAACCTTGATTCGATTTCGTTTAGTATATACTTTGAGAGACACTATTGTCAAACCTTTTTGGGCGGATTTGCCGATTAGTTCTTTAATCTCGGATTTATGTAAAAGTAGTCGTCGCGAGCGGGTTGGGTCATAATCCGGCGGCGCGTTTTTGGGCTGATACGCAGAAATACTAACGTTCAGTAACCACATTTCGCCATCTTTTATAACCGCAAAAGAGCCGAGCAAGTTTATATGGCCGGTCTTAATCGCTTTTACTTCAAAGCCAAAAAGTTCAATTCCGGCCTCGTAAGTTTCCATGATTTCGTAGTCAAAATAAGCTTTTCTGTTGACAGTTGCTTCTTTCATATTTATATTCACCATAGCACATTCGTTACCAGGGAGGAATTTAGATGACCAGTGTTGAGAAGCTGAAGGTTGTTACCGAATATGTCAGGAGAGTAAGTTTGATTCCGCTTCGAGCGGGATCTTTTAATTTAGCCTTTTTTTTAGTAGGCTGTATTTATGCTGGTCCGCGAATTTATTAAAAATTTACTTATTGGCTTAATTCAAAAGAAATTTGGAATTTTGCCCGAGTTTTTGGTTGCAGTACCTGAAAATCCGGAGCATGGAGATTACTCCACCAATGCGGCTTTGGTGCTGGCCAAATCTTTAAAGAAAAGCCCCATAGAGGTGGCTAAAGAAGTTGCGGACATTTTGGTTGGACAACTGAAGGGCTGGAAGATAGAAATTGCCGGCCCCGGTTTTATTAATTTTTGGATGAGTGAGGATTTCCTGCAAAAAGAGTTTGGCAAAATTTTGAGGGAAAAAGAAAATTACGGCAAGGGTAAAAGAAAAAAACAAAAAGTGCAGGTTGAGTTTGTTTCGGCTAACCCCACCGGCCCCCTGACTCTTGCCAACGGCCGCGGCGGATTTTGGGGAGACACTCTATCTAATACTTTGAAATTTTCCGGCTATCCGGTAGAGCGTGAATATTATATTAACGATACTGGAAATCAAATTATCACTCTTGGTAAATCAATTTTATCCGCAGTCGGATTAATACCCGGAGAAGAAAATTTTTATAAAGGTGAATATATAAAAAAGTGGGCGAGGGGCAATCGCCGGAAAGTTAAAAAGTTTAAAAGTAATCCGCTGGGGTTGGGACAGGAAGCGGCCAAAGATTTTCTCGCAGACATTAAGAGGGGTTTAATAAAAGCTAAAATTGCCTTTGATCGTTTTACTTCGGAGGAAAAGGATCTTCACCAAAAGAATTTTGTTAAAAAAGCCCTTGCTGTTTTACAGAAAAGTGGCAAAGTATTTGAGAAAGAAGGGGCAACTTGGCTAAAGACGACAGATTTTGCTGATGATAAAGACCGGGTTTTATTGACTAGCGACGGTTTTCCGACTTATTTTTTGGCTGACGCGGGGCATTATTTGGAAACCAAAACTCGCGGATTTAGCGCCAAAATAAACATTTTGGGCCCGGATCACTTTGGTTACGTAAAGAGGATTCAGGCGGCTGGCGAATTGCTTGGTTTTAAAAACTCTCAAATTATTATTACTCAGACCGTGCGTTTAGTTAGAGGAGGAAAAGAGGTTAAGATGTCTAAGAGAAAAGGGGAGTTTGTCACTTTTGCTGATTTGCTGAAAGAGGTTGGACCGGAGATGGCTCGTTATTTCTTTTTAGAAAAATCCCCGGACTCGCATCTTGATTTTGATTTGGATTTGGCTAAAAAAAGATCATCCAAAAACCCGGTTTATTATATTCAATATGCACACACGAGAGCGGCTTCTATTTTGCGCAAAACTAAAAATCCAAACCCCAAATTGCAGATTGCAGATTGTAAACTATTGAAAGAGGCGGAAGAGTTGCGGTTGATCAAAAAATTGATTCAGTTTTCGGAAATCGTGGAAGATACTGCCAATGATTATCAGGTGCATAGAATTCCGCGTTTTGCCTTGGAACTCGCCCGCATTTTTCACCATTTTTACGAAAAACATCGGGTTGTTACCGGTGCTTTCCGTTTAACTAAAGCTAGACTTAGTCTGGTATTTGGAACAAGGATTATTTTGAAAAGTCTTCTTGGTCTTATGGGTATGGTAGCGCCGGAGAAAATGTGATACTAATTAATTAACTTTTTTAGATTAAGATAAGCGATCTAAATATATTTTTGACTAGATGGAAAATTCAAAATTTAGTCTCCCCGAGGCCGAGGAAAAAATTCTTGAATTTTGGGAGAAAAATAAGATTTTTGAAAAGACTCTTGAGAAAACCAAGCGAGGGAAAAAATTTGTTTTTTACGACGGTCCTCCTTTTGCCACTGGTCTTCCACACTACGGCCATATTTTGGCGAGCACGGTAAAGGATGTCGTGCCCCGTTACTGGACTATGCGCGGGTTTAGGGTGGATCGTAGGTGGGGTTGGGACTGCCACGGGCTTCCCATTGAACATTTGGTTGAGCAAGAACTTGATATTTCAGGAAGAAAGGCGATTGAAAAATTCGGGATTAAAAAATTTAACGAGACCGCGCGTTCCAAAGTGCTTGCCTATACCGCCGAATGGTTTAAAACCGTGCGTCGCATCGGGCGTTTTGTTGATTTTGAGCGGGCCTATACCACCATGGATCCGACTTATATGGAATCGGTCTGGTGGGCTTTTGCCGCTTTATATAAGAAGGGACTCGTTTATAAAGATTCCCGTACTTCTCTTTTTTGTCCCCGTTGCGAGACACCGCTCTCTAACTTTGAGATTGCGATGGATAATTCCTATCGTGATCAAGAGGACGACTCCGTATACGTTAAGTTGCCGCTTCGGGGGACAGAAAATGAATTTCTCCTGGTTTGGACCACTACTCCCTGGACTTTACCTGGTAATGCCGCAGTGGCAGTGAACCCTAAGGTTGAGTATACGAAATTTAAAATCGGCAAAGAATTTTTGTGGGCGGCAGTACGTCCTCCCCACGAGGCGGGAATCGACATCAGCGTTATGGAGAAACGTTCCGGAAAATCTCTTGTTGGTTTGGAATACCGCCCCCTTTTCTCTCTTACCAATAACCAGCAGGGCGCTTACTGTGTTGTTAGTGCGGACTTTGTGGATGTTCAAGAAGGTACTGGTTTGGTGCATATCGCCCCTGCGTTCGGAGAAGAAGATTTTGTTTTAGGGAAAACGGAACATCTGCCGTTTTTTGACATACTTGACGACACCGGACGATTTAACGATAAGTACCCCGAGTTGCTTTTTCTCAAAGGCAAAAAGGCGGAAGAGGCGAACCGCGTCGTTATTGAATGGTTAAAAGTCCACCGCCTTCTTTGGAAAGTACAAAAAATTGTTCACCGTTGTCCGATTTGTTGGCGCTGTCAGACCCCGCTTCTTTACAAGGTTCAGCCCGCCTGGTTTGTAAAAATCTCTGCGCTTAAGCCAAAGATGCTGGCGTTAAACGAGAAGATTGATTGGCACCCGGAGCATTTAAAGCACGGTAGGTTTGGCAATGGCTTAAAGGATGCCCCCGATTGGAACGTCTCTCGTTCTCGATTTTGGGGGACGCCAATCCCGATTTGGGAATGTGAGAAGTGCAAAAAAATCTTTGTCGTGGGAAGCCGTGACGAATTTCATAAGCGTGCGGCGCCAGCGCGAAATACCTATTTTATCATGCGTCATGGGGAAGCGGTAAATAATATCAAGGGAGAAATTAATTCTTCTTGGCCCGACGTCAAAAAATACCCGCTCACCCTGCGCGGCAGACGGATGACGGAAAAGACCGCCGGGAAGTTATGGAAAGAGAAAATTGATATTATCATAGCTTCTGATTTTTTTCGAACCCGCGAAACGGCTGAAATCGTAAGACAAAAAATAGGGCTGGAGAGGGTTTATTATGATTCCCGTTTGCGAGAGGTAGAGGAGGGCGTTATTGACGGCGAACCAAGGACATCCTATGTAAAATATTTTTCTTCCTCTAAAGAACGATTCACCAAAAAAATCCCTGGCGGAGAAACTATTCCTGAACTTCGTGCCCGTGTATTTTCAGCCCTTGCCGACTTAGAAAAAAAATACACGGGTAAAAAAATTTTAATCGTCAGCCACGAGCATCCTTTATGGGTTTTATTTAGTTCAGCCCAGGGTCTTGTTAAAGATGAGATGATAAAACTTCGGGGCGATCAAGAGTTTATTAAGTACGCCGAAATTAAGAATATGACCTATAAGCATGTTCCCCGTAATGATACCGGCGGGCTTGACTTTCATCGTCCGTATGTAGATCAAGTGCAACTTTATTGCGGGGATTGCGGTAACAAGGCGAAGCGGATTCCGGATGTTTTTGACTGCTGGTTTGAGTCCGGTTCCATGCCGGTCGCGGAAAAGCATTATCCTTTTGAAAACAAGAAAATTTTTGAGCAAAACTTCCCTGCGGATTTTATTGCCGAATATATAGCGCAGACTAGGGGTTGGTTTTACACTCTTCATGTTTTGGCCGTTGGACTCTTTGGTAAATCCTCTTTTAAACATGCGGTAACTACCGGGGTTATTCTTTCCGAAAAGGGGGAGAAACTTTCTAAGTCGCGCAAGAATTTTCCAGACCCCTGGCTTCTATTTGGCCGCTACGGCGTGGACGCGATCCGCTACTATCTTATGTCGTCTTCCGTGATGCGAGCAGATAGTATTAATTTTGCCGAGAAAGACGTTGAAGAAGTTTATAAAAAGTTTTCCCTTATTTTGTTGAATGTTCTCAACTTGTTTAAGCTTTACCGATACAATTTAAAAAGTGTCGCCTCGTCAGTGGCTTTGCCTCGTCATATCCTAGATCGTTGGATAATGTCGCGTCTTCATAGCACGATTCGGAGTGTTACTTCAGCGTTTGACGCGTATGAGATTGTGGATGCGATGCGCCCCTTGGGTGATTTTGTACAAGATCTTTCACTTTGGTACGTGCGCAGATCAAGGGAGCGTATTAAGTCCGGAGGTCGGGTTGCGGATGCGGCGCTTTCTACCCTGCGTTCGGTCTTGTTTGATTTTTCGCGTCTGATTGCTCCGGTCATGCCGTTTCTAGCAGAAATTTTATATCAGGATTTGGGTGGAAAAAAGAAGCTCTCAGTCCATTTGGAGGATTGGCCGCGCGGCGAGAGGCGTTTGATTCGTATGGATTTGGAGCGGGCGATGATTGGTGTCCGGGAGCTTGTATCGCAAGCCCTACGGGCTCGCGCAGAGGCCGGAATTAAGGTAAGACAGCCGTTGTTGAAATTACAGATTACGAATCACCAACTACGTGGGAAAGAAGAACTGCTAGATTTGATTAAAGAGGAGGTTAACGTAAAAGAAATCACTTTTGGTAAGGAATTAGAGTTAGATGTTACTATTACTCCGGAACTTAAGGAGGAGGGTTTGTTGCGGGAGTTTATCCGCCACATTCAAGAGATGCGCCGCGATGCCGGACTTAAACCCAGAGATTTAATAACAGTTCAAATTCAGGGGGTCAAAGAAGTAGAGGGTTTAGTTTCTAAAAATTTGCCTTTGCTAAAGAAAGAAATTAAGGCGCAAGAAGTGAGGATCGGAGGCAAGAAAGTTTTTAAAATCGAGCGGGAGCTGGATTGGGCTGGCGAGCTTCTTTGGGTCGGGATTAGTTACTAGAGGTCTATGTACTCAACAGAAGGAATAATTTTAAAAAAAATTGGAGCGGGCGAAGCGGATGCGTTATATATTATATATACCAAAGATTTTGGAAAAATTAGAGCGCTGGCCCGGGGTGTTAAAAAAGAAGGTGCCAAGTTGAAGGGGCACCTTGAGTTATTGAGCTTAAGCAGTCTTAGTTTTGTATTTGGTAAGAACGGGGAACAGTTAACACAGGCCGCTTTATTAAACTCTTGGCCAGTTATTAGGCAAGATTGGGCGCGATTGCGAGTTGCTACCCAATTAGTTGCAATGGTTGATAGGGGGTGTCTGGAAGGAGATAAAGATGAAGCTTTGTGGAAACTTTTATTGGAAAGTATTATTTTTTTGGAAAAAAACGACCTTAACAAAAAAAATCTTGATTTATTCAGAGAAGAATTTGTGGGACGGCTTTCGGCTTGTCTAGGGTATGGGAATAATCCGGAGGATTTAAAAAGGGCGAATCCTGATATTTTGGTATAGCGATTTATTGGAGTTTTATCCGGTACAGGGTTAAAATGGTATTACGTTCTATTATTTAAACACTTGAAAATGGGCAAATTAGATGATTTAGAAGAGGAACTTTACGGGAAGGAAGAGTCGAGAGAATTAGTTAAAAGAGCGCGGAAACGTATAGTTTTTTCTAATAATTCTCGGGAGTTTCCTACTTCTTGGCTCGGCCAAAACGATCCTAAGCCAAAAAGCAGATTTTGGGGGGATCGTAACCTTTTCAGACTTTTCCTTGGGATACTCGCTATTCTTTTTAGCATAGGAGGAGCCGTTTTTGTTTTCTTGTATCTTGGCACCAAAGGGCAGGAAGCTTTGGTAACTGTTGAAGGCCGGGAAGAAATTCAGGCGGGAGAGGTGGTTACTGTTCCCATTGTTTTTAAAAATTTATCTCGGGTGGCACTTCAGGAAGTTGAGCTTACCATTATCCTGCCTCAAGATTCTTTATTAGAGGATAATGGCGCTGAGCGTCGAGCTCCGCCCATTATCAGTAAGAAGATTGGGGAAATTGGTCCGGGGGAGGAAGGTGCGGATGAAGTTACGGTAAAGTTTTTTGGCAAAGAGGGTGATGAAAAAAATGTTGAGGTGTCTCTTTTATATCGTCCGGAAAATCTGCGCGCTCGTTTTTCGGCCAGGGGCGGAAAAATATTTAAAATTTCGCGAGTTCCTTTGGCTATTTCTTGGGAAATTCCCCCTTTGCTTTCGCGCGGACAAGAGGTAGAAGTCAGGGTTCGCTATAGTTCTACCGCTTCTCTTCTTTTTAAAAATATGTCTTTGCGGCTGGATTATCCCCCTGGTTTCAATTTTATTTCAGCCGATCCTTTGCCAAACATTGGAGATGCAATTTGGCAAATAGGCGCTCTTGATTCGGGACAGGAAGGTTCAATTACTTTCAGGGGCAGAATAACGGGTGAGGAGGGGGAGATAAAAATATTTCAGGCAGGGCTCGGTCTTTTTGACCCCCTTACTAAGGAATGGCGGCCTTATCGTGAGTCGGCCGAGGAAACTAAAATTGCTGTAATCCCGCTTGCCGTGCAAGGATTTTTGGATGGTTTGAAAGATAAAACAGTTAACCCCGGCGATAGACTTAAATTTACTCTCCGTTATAAAAATAACACAGAGTCAACTCTGAAGAATGTTTCTATAAAAGCTTATCTTGAGGGAGATATTTTGGATTTATCTTCGCTGGCGGTAGAAAATGGGGGTGTATTTGATTCTGAAAGTCGTTCCATCATTTGGAATTCGGCTGGTTTGGCAGAGTTTGGCGAAGTTCCGGCTGGGAAAGAGGGTGAGGTCGGTTTTGGGATATTGGCTCGAGACCGGCCGATTGTGCGAGGGTCTCAAGATAAGAATTTGAAAGTTGTTCTGCGTTCTTCGATCGAAGTCGTTGGTGTTCCTCAAGAGCTTATTAAAACAGAACTTCGCTCCGAAGAAAAATTAGAATTTAAGGTTAACTCCAAGATAACTTTTTCTGGCAGGGCTCTTTATCGTTCTTCACCCATTTTAAATTCTGGCCCCCTGCCGCCGAAAGTTGGACTCAAGACTACTTATGTTATTCTTTGGGGAGTTCGAAATTTCACTAATGACTTACAGAATGCAGAGGTTCGTACCAAACTTCCTGCCAATATAAAGTGGGAAGAAGTTGTTTGGCCCCAGGATGCCAGGATTACTTTTGACGCGGGGACAAGTGAGGTGCGCTGGTCTCTGGGTTTAGTTAAGGCCGGTACCGGGGTTATTGCGCCAACTCTTACCGCCGCTTTTCAGGTCTCCCTAACGCCTTCCGAAGCGGATTTGGGCAAAAGTCCTATTTTAACAAATGAAACTAAATTTTTATCCTTGGATAATTTTACCAATCAAAATCTGGAAGCTCGATTAGAATCGTTTTCAACTCGGCTTACGGAAGATTCGGGGACTATATTTGGGGATTGGGAGGTGGTGAGGTAGAGGTTTACCAATCCCTTTTCGTTAAAATATAAATTGTGCGGGTTCCCTCGGCATTCCGATTTCAGACCCGCCTCGTCCGCTCCAGTGCCTAGGTCGCCTTTGGCGACCGGCATCCCGGCGCTTCGCGCCTAGGGACGGCGGACTTCGCTAATAGTCGGATGCGGTTATCCCGCTTTCAGCGGGAGCCAAGCTAACCGCATCCTCCATTGTCTGAAATCGAAACGCCTCGACCGCACAATCTGCATAAATTCCATTCAAGAGTGGTTGGCTCGAGTAGTTGAAGGATGTTAAATAGTGTGGTATAGTCATAAAATTATTATGAAAGTCTCAATGGAAAAAATAGTTTCTTTGGCCAAGCGGCGGGGTTTTATTTTTCCCGGTTCGGAAATTTACGGAGGATTGGCAGGTTTTTATGATTGGGGCCATTTGGGAATAAAATTGAAATGGAATATTGAGTGGGCATGGTGGGGCGAAATGGTTCAGTTTCGGGATGATGTCGTGGGAATCGACGCCGCCCTTGTTATGAATCCGAAAGTTTGGGAGGCCTCGGGGCATGTTTCCGGTTTCTCCGATCCCCTTGCGGAATGTAAAAAATGCCACCACCGCTTCCGCGCCGATCAAGTTAAGGAAGAGAAATGTCCCGATTGCGGCGGTATGCTTACGGTATCCCGTCAGTTTAATCTGATGTTTAAAACTTTCGTCGGTCCGGCGGAAGACAGCGCTTCCGTGGCGTACCTAAGGCCCGAGACCGCCGGCGGCATCTTCGTGAATTTCAAAAATGTGCTCTCGACGAACCGGCTCAAAATACCTTTCGGCGTTGCGCAGATCGGGAAGGCCTTCCGGAATGAGATTAATCCCAAGGATTTCGTCTTCCGCACGCGCGAGTTCAAGCAGATGGAAATGGAGTATTTCGTAAAGCCGGGTGAGGACGAAAAAATCTTTGACGAGTGGGTTGAAAGGCGTTTCGCGTGGTATAAATCCATCGGTCTCAAAGAAGTGCGAAAGCGCGAGCAGACAAAAGAGGAGCGGGCTCACTATTCCAAGGCGACTACCGACATTGAATACGAATTTCCATTTGGTTGGCAGGAGATAGAAGGAATCGCGAATCGCGGTGATTTCGATCTTAGCGCGCATGCGAAGGCTTCGGGCCAAGATTTTTCATATTTGGATGAAGAGGTAAAAGAGCGTTACATCCCGTACGTAATAGAACCCTCCGCCGGAGTGGAGCGTATCGCGCTTGCGCTTCTCTGTGAAGCTTATCACGAAGAAAAGGATCGGGTGGTTTTGAAATTTCATCCCAGAATGGCGCCCGTGAAGGTTGCAATTTTTCCGCTCTTGGCTAATAAGCCCAATCTTGTTGAGAAGGCGCGGACGGTTTATGGTGAACTAAAGAAACATTTTGTCGTCGCCTGGGACGAGCGCGGTAATATCGGCAAGCGCTACTACGCGCAAGATGAAATTGGCACGCCCTGGTGCGTTACGGCGGACTATCAGACTTTGGAAGATGATACGGTAACCGTAAGGGATCGGGATACGACGAAACAAGAGAGAATTTCGGTTAAAGAATTAGTCAGTTATTTTAACTCCAAATTAAATGTTTAAAAAAACAGTTTTAGAAAACGGTCTTCGCATCATAACCGCTCCGATGCAGGGCACTAATACAGTTACGGTCTTGGTTCTTTGTGGCACTGGTTCGGATTATGAAGCAAAAGAAATCAGCGGTATATCCCATTTTCTGGAGCATATGTTTTTCAAGGGGACTAAAAATCGTCCCACTCCTGATTTGATTAAACACGAACTTGATGGCATGGGTTCGCTTTCCAACGCTTTTACTTCGCATGAAATAACCGGCTATCACATCAAAGCCGGGAAAACTTATCTGGGGCAGTCTTTGGAGTTATTGGCCGATATTTATAAAAATTCTCTGCTTAGCGGGGAAGAATTAGAAAAAGAACGGCAGGTGATTGTGGAAGAAATGCACAAAGACCGCGATACTCCCACTCTTTTTATCTGGTGGGTTTGGGAAAGACTTCTTTATGGAGATCAGCCGGCAGGTTGGGATGTAATTGGGGAAGAGAAAGTGATTCGTTCTTTGCGCCGTCAGGATTTTGTAGACTATTTTAATCATCAATATGTTTCTTCCAATACCGCAGTGGTGGTTGCCGGTAACTTTGACGAAACGGAAGTTTTACGACAAATCAAAAATCTTTTTTCTGATATTCGCCAAGCTTCCCCTTTTCGAGTTAAGCCGCAACTTAAAGAAGAACAGTCTCTACCCGCTTTTAGGCTGGAGTATAAAGAAACAGATCAAACGCATATTGCCCTTGGTTTTAAAGGATACGACGCTAACCATCCTAAGCGTTATGTGGTTGAGGTGTTAGCCACAATTTTAGGCGGCTCTTGGAGTTCACGGATGTGGGATCGGATTAGAGATAAGCTGGGTTTGGCTTATACGGTTTGGGGGACTCACGAGTCTTATTCTGATCGCGGTTATTTAATAACTTATGCCGGGGTTGATCACGGCAATGTAGAGAAAACAATTAAAATAGCTCTTGAGGAGTATAAAAAAGTTGCCGAAGAGCCGGTCGAAGAAATAGAGCTTAAACGAGTTAAGGATTATATAAAAGGCATTACTCTTATTGCTTTGGAAGCTTCCAATGCTGTTGCCAGTTTTGTGGGGACGGAAGAAATGATTACCGGCACACCCATGACTGTTGAGGAAGTTTTTGCTAAGATAGAGTCAGTCACGGCAGAAGATGTTTTGGCTGTCGCTAAGGAAATCATCCGGTCGAAAAAATTGAATTTGGCCTTGATAGGACCTTTTAAAGATACGACACCGTTTGAAACAATACTCAAAGGATTTTAGTTATAATTTTGATTTTTAAATTTTAGCGTGAGCGAAGATGCCAAATAGAAATACACAACAGTTTAACATTACCACCTGGGCTATAGTTCGGTTTTTTGTCGTTGCTCTGATTATTTTTGGGATTTATCTAATTGCCGATATTTTGGCGGCTTTATTTTTTGCCGTGATCGTGGCTTCTGCTCTTGAGCCGGCGATAGAATGGTTTAAAGAGCGGAAAATTCCGCGGATTCCTACGGTCATTATAATTTATTTAGTTTTAGCCGCGTCTTTCTTTTTTGTTATTTATTTAATTTTTCCCCTGATTACCGAAGAATTGCGAGATGCTTCTCTTTCTTACCCGGAGTTGCAGCAAAGGGTTATTTCAGAAATTGAACGAGCGGTCAAAATTCCTCTGCTGTCTTCTTTTAATAAAAATCTAGAGAGTATAGTAAGTATTCCCACGAGCTATGTGGAAAAAGTTGGCGGCGGGGTGTTTAATTTAATCTCTTTATTTTTTGGAGGAGTTCTGTCTTTTATCCTCATCGTGGTATTTTCTTTTTATCTTGCCGCTCAGGAAAGAGGGATTGAGAATTTTTTGAGACTGGTCACGCCGCTGACCCAGGAGTCATACGTCATTGATCTTTGGGAGAGGTCGCAAAGAAAGCTGGGAAGATGGTTAAGGGCGCAAGTACTTTTAGGAGCTCTGGTCGGTGTTTTGATTTTTCTGGGACTTACGGTTATGGGTGTTAAAAACGCTTTTATTTTTGCTGTCATTGCCGGTGTTTTCGAAATTATTCCCGTGGTCGGCCCTATTTTGTCCGCCATCCCGCCGACGATTGTCGCTTTCTTTTCTTCGCCCCTGTTGGGAATTTTGGTGGTGCTTCTTTTTGTCGTAGTTCAGCAAATAGAGTCGCATGTGATTATACCGGTGGTTATGAGGAAAATGGTTGGTTTAAGCCCTTTAATAGTGGTGCTGGCGTTGTTGGTTGGTGTTAAAATAGGCGGTATTTTTGGATTGCTTTTGGCAGTGCCCATCACAGCCATTTTGGCAGAGTTTGTTGGTGACTGGGATAAAAAGAAAAGGGCGCTGATCCCGGAATGAAATTCTATTCGCGGGTTTTTAAATAGTGGAAAATTCTTCTTTGTTAAAAAATATTTATAAGCTGCTTGCTCTCGGCGGGCTGATTTATTTTACAGCGTATTATATAATAAATTATTTTTTAGATCCTTACCCTTGGAGCGCTTGGTGGGTGGCTAATGTTTTTCATACGCTGGGCGGAGCGTATGCTTTTTTCTTCACCAGGGCTGTTTTTCAATACGCAACCCATAACTCTAAATTAGAAATACCGCGGTGGTTAGAGGTATCAATATTTGTAGCTGGCGCTCTGGTTTTGGGTGTTTTTTGGGAATGGTATGAACTTATTATTGATAGATACGAAGTTTTTGTTCTCCATCTGCCTTCTATTATGACTTATGCTGACAATATTGGTGATTTAGCCTTTGATGCTTTGGGGGGACTAATCTCGGTTTGGTTTTACTTAAAGTACAAGAGATGAAAAAGTTTTATATTACGACTTCCATACCTTATGCCAATGCCGGCCCGCACATCGGTCATATTTTGGATCCTTTAATTGCTGATGTTTTGGCTCGTTATTACAGAATTAAGGGTAAAAAAGTAAGATTTTTGGTGGGAACTGATGAACACGGGGCAAAAATTGTTCGAGCCGCCGAGGCGGTAGGTAAAACTCCAAAAGAATTAGTAGATGAAAATTCAGCTAAATTCCGCGCTTTGCGCGAAACTCTTAATTTATCTTGGGATGACTTTATTCGTACTTCTGACCAAAAACGCCATTGGCCCGGGGCGCAAAAAATGTGGCAGGAGCTAGTTAAGTCCGGCGATATTTATTGGAAAAAATATCGCGGGCTTTATTGCGTGGGGCATGAAGCTTTTATTACCGAAAAAGATTTGGTGGGCGGGAAGTGTCAGGATCATCAAAAAGAGCCGGAGGTTATTGAAGAAGAAAATTGGTTTTTTAAACTTTCTAAATACGGCCAAGAAATTGGCTCGCGGATAAAAAATGATGAATTAAGGATTATACCCGAATCCAGAAAAAATGAGATTTTGTCGTTGATTGAGGGTGGACTTGAGGATGTCAGTTTTTCCCGCCCCAGCAAAGATTTGGCTTGGGGGGTGCCGGTGCCGGATGACTCTGGGCAAACTATGTATGTATGGTGTGATGCCTTGGTAAATTATATTTCTTCAATAGGTTACGGCCAGGAAAATCAGTTACCAGTTACTAGTTACCAGTATTGGTGGCCGGCGGATCTGCAAGTAGTAGGTAAGGATAACTTAAGATTCCATGCCGCTATCTGGCCGGGTATGCTTTTGTCAGCCGGTCTTGAATTACCAAAGTCAATTTTTATCCACGGTTTTGTAAATGTGGACGGCAAAAAAATTTCCAAGACCGTAGGCAATGTCATTGCGCCCGAGGAGATTGTGAATAAATACGGGGTTGACCCGGTGCGTTATTATTTTCTGCGCGAGTTTCCGGCGCGCGAAGACGGCGATTTTAGTTATCAGAAATTTGAGGATCGTTATAACGGTGACTTAGCTAACGGTCTTGGCAATTTGGTGGCGCGAGTCGCGGCCTTGGGCGAGAAATTAAGCCCGCTTCACTTTGATTTTGAAAAAGATGTTTCGGTCGATATTAAAAAAGAAATTGACCGAGTTTATAAAAGTTACGAGAAAAGTTTAGAAGAAATTCGTCTAAACGAGGCGTTGGTGAGTATATGGGAGTTGGTTTCTTTCGCGGATAAATACATAAATGAGAAAAAGCCGTGGAGTATAGATAAGGAAATGGAGTTAAAAAAGGTGATGGTTGGTGCAAGTTATCTTATAGGAGCGGTAATCAATTTCCTCCGGCCGTTTTTACCCGAGACCGCAGAAAAAGTTTTAGAACAAGTTTCTTTTGAGGATTCGATAATAAAAATAAAAAAAGGCAGGAATCTCTTCCCGCGCCTTCAATAAATGCAGCCCTATCTATTTGATGTTCATACTCACGTTCAATTTGCCGTTTTTAAAGATGACTACGGCGCGGTTATTCAGCGCGCCTTGGATAAAAATATTTGGCTGGTAAACGTCGGCACGCAAAAAGATACTTCGGCTAAGGCCGTAGAAATTGCCAAAGAATTTCCGGAAGGAGTGTATGCCGCTGTGGGTCTTCATCCGATTCATACTGAAAAATCTTATCATGATCCGCAGGAGCTTGGCGGTGAAAAAGGATTAGTTAGCAGGGAAGAGGATTTTGACTATGAGTATTATAAAAAATTAGCAAAGGATTCCAAAGTGGTGGCCATAGGCGAATGCGGTCTTGATTATTATAGGTTGGGTGAAGGCACAAAAGAGAAACAGAAAAAAGCTTTGGTAAAACAGATTGAACTTGCGGCTGAATTGGGAAAACCATTAATGATTCACTGCCGGAGTGCTTTTAAGGATTTGCTTGAGGTGCTGGTTGGCAACCAAAGTTTACTAAAAATTAGCGACCCCGGCGTAATTCATTTTTTTAGCGGTACCCTAGAAGAAGCGCGAAAACTTTTGGATTTGGACTTTTCTTTTTCTTTTGGCGGGGTAATTACTTTTGTCCACGACTACGACGAAGTAGTAAAATATATTCCGCTGGAAAGAATTGTGCTTGAGACCGACGCTCCTTATGTTACCCCCGCCCCCCATCGGGGTAAAAGAAACGAGCCGGCCTATGTGGAGGAGGTGGCGCGGAAACTGGCTGAAATAAAAAGTATTGGTCTGGAAACAATAGCTAGCCAGACAACCGCTAACGCTAAAAAAGTTCTCCGTATTTAAATACTGCCCTCACCGGCAGTATTAGTTTTTGACTTTCTCTTTAGATTTTTATCAAGTCAAATTGTCAAACCGACCCCGTCTAAATATCTTCGGTCTTTTTCCGTGATTTCGGCGCAGGGAAATGATCCTTTTTGCGGAGGCGGTGTTTCGATATATATTCTTAAAGTGGGGAAACCCCTGTCAAGAGGTTTATGTCCCTTGGCATCGTATTTATATAGAAGCGTGAGTTTGAATCTTATTTCCCTTACGGTTGTTTTTCCTTTTAACGGATCTTCCGGTTCATCTTTTACATCCAATTTTCCGTCAACCATAAATCCTAATTTTTCTAGTTCTATCATTATACGTTCATATTCTTCGTCTGCGCATAGAGTGGCCTCTTTGCTATGGAAGTTTCTGTTAAGTACTTGGACACATTTGTCAAAAAGTAGCAGCGCTTGTTTAAGTTCATCGTTTTCCATATCAGCTCGCTTTCGCAGTTAAGGATCTACTTTTAAGAATCTTTTAAAATTGTCTACTTGTCAATATGCCAACTCGCCCTTATTATAATGGATATGGTGCGTTATAACCCAAGAAAAATTGAAGAGAGGTGGCAGAAAAAATGGCTCAAGGAGAAAATTTATGAGCCGAACCTTAAAAAAGCCAAAAGGCCGTTTTATAATCTAATGATGTTTCCTTACCCTTCAGCCGAGGGTTTGCATGTGGGGAATATGTATGCTTTTACCGGCGCGGATATTTATGGCCGATTTAAACGTATGCGGGGTTTTAGCGTTTTTGAACCCATTGGATTGGATGGTTTTGGAATTCATTCGGAAAATTACGCTATTAAAATCGGTAAACATCCGGCAGAGCAAGCTAAAGTCTCCGAGGAAAATTTTTATCGCCAGCTTGCGATGATTGGCAATGGTTTTGCTTGGCGTGAAAAATTGGAAACTTACGCCCCCGAATATTACAAGTGGACACAATGGATTTTCTTGCAGCTTTTTAAACACGGCCTGGCTTATCGCAAAAAATCGCCGGTAAATTGGTGCTTGAGTTGCAAGACGGTCTTGGCGGACGAACAGGTGGTGGGAGGAGAGTGCGAACGTTGCAATTCTAAAGTAATAAAAAAAGAACTGGAGCAGTGGTTTTTCAGGATTACTAATTATGCCGAGCGGCTGCTGGGGAATCTTGAAAAAATTGACTGGTCTCCCAAAATAAAAATCGCCCAAAAGAATTGGATTGGAAAAAGCGAAGGGTCTTTGATTCGTTTTCCGGTTAAGACCGACGCCAAATTCGTTTTTCTGCATGGCTATAAGGGTTCTCCGAAAAAGGATTTTTTCCCGTGGTTGAAACAGAAATTGGAAAAAATCGGATTTTCGGTGTACGCGCCAGAATTGCCTCATCCGGCCGAGCCGATTATTGAGGAACAAATAAATTTTCTTCTCAAGAATTACAGCTTTGATTCAAACACGGTTTTGATAACGCATAGCCTGGGTGGGGTGACGGCCATGAAGCTTTTGCCTCGGTTGAAGATAAGAATTAAGAAGTTAGTTATGATAGCGCCCCCCCTGCGTTTAGAATTTCTTGATGGAAAGAGGCGGGAGTCTTTGGAGCGTGCCACTGATTGGAAATTTAATTTTGTTGCGATAAAAAAAGCGGCCGAAGGTATTGTAGTTATTCAGGATATCAATGATAGTATTGTCCCCTCAAGCCATCCGGAAGAAATTGCTAAAAATCTTGGCGCGGAGTTGAAAAAAGTAGTCGCGCCGGCACCACACTTTAATTGCGCCGAATCAATAGACATACTTGGTGAGGTCATGCCGGCTGTAGAAGTTTTTACCACTCGTCCTGATACTCTTTTCGGGGCTACTTATATGGTTTTAGCACCGGAGCATCCTTTAATTCCGAATTTAGAGTCCGAGGTCAAAAATCTAGAAGAAGTTAAAAAATATATTAAGTCAGCAAAAAATAAATCTGAAGCAGAAAGAATTGCCGAGGGGCGTGAGAAAACTGGCGTTGAGTTAAAAGGTGTTAAAGCAATTAATCCGGCCAATAAAGAAGAAATTCCGATTTGGGTGGCGGATTATGTTTTGGGTCAGGTGGGCACCGGCGCGATTATGGCCGTGCCGGCGCATGACCAAAGAGATTTTGAGTTTGCGAAGAAATACAAATTGTCCAGACGGGAGGTTATAGAGCCCCTTGTCAGGCGTGAGCATGGAGCGGATGCGGTAAAAAAAGATATGTTATTTTCAGAACGTCGCGCGGTCGTGTGTGTCCTTAGGCACTGGTCAGAAGAAAAATATCTTGGAGTAAGGTGGGGGAGGACTGGTTGGCAGGGTTTTATCATTGGTGGCATTGAGGACGGTGAGGATGTAAAAATCGCAGGGTTGAGAGAGATTGCCGAAGAAACAGGATATCAGAACATAGAATATATAAGGGAGCTAGGCGGGACCGTGCATGCCAAGTTTTATCAGACAATAAAAAACGAGAATCGATTTGCACATTTTACACCGATCCTTTTTAAGCTTAAAGATGGTGTCCGGGTGGAAACTTCGGAAGAAGAAAAAGCAATTCACGATTTTGTTTGGCTTACGCCGAAAGAATTTGATTCATTCGTAAATTATGAAGATATGCGTATCATTTGGGATCGGGTGAGTAAGGACAGCGCATATACGGGAGAGGGGATTCTAAACAATTCTGGGAAATTTGCAGGAATGGAATCCGAGAAAGCCAAATGGGAGATTACTAAATTCGTCGGCGGGACTAAAAAAACGCAATATCGGCTTCGCGATTGGTTGATTTCTCGCCAGCGTTATTGGGGTCCGCCAATTCCTATGATTTATTGCGAAAAATGCAGTTGGCAGTCGGTGCCGGAAAAAGATCTGCCGGTAAAACTTCCGTATATTAAAAACTTCCGTCCCACCGGTACGGAAAAGTCTCCCCTCGCCATTGTTGAGAAATTTTATAAAGTCCGCTGTCCAAAATGTAAGGGTTGGGCAAGGCGCGAGACGGATGTCTCGGACACTTTCCTTGATTCGGCTTGGTACTACTTAAGATACCCTTCAGTCCGCGAGAAAAAAGTTCCTTGGGACGCCCCGATAACCAAAAAATGGTTTCCGGTAGATAGCTATATCGGCGGGGCGGAGCACGCCGTTTTGCATCTTTTGTATGTGCGCTTTCTTGCTATGGCTTTTTACGATTGGGGTTTGATTCATTTTGAAGAACCGTTTAAAAAATTTCGCGCCCACGGGCTTTTGATTAAAGACGGGGCCAAGATGTCTAAATCACGCGGTAATGTGGTAAGTCCTGATGATTATATTCGCGCTTATGGCGCGGACGCCTTGCGTATGTATCTGATGTTTTTGGGGCCGTTTGAGCAAGGAGGGGATTTTAGGGATACAGGTATTAGGGGGATTACAAGATTTTTGGAACGAGTGTGGAAATTAATTTCTAATTTTGAATTTTCAATTTTCAAAAAGGTACCAAGCTCTAAATCCGAAATTCAAAAAACCTTGCATCAGACTATTAAAAAAATTACGGAAGATATTGAAAATCTGCACTATAATACCGCTATTTCTGCTTTGATGGTTTTGTTAAATAATTTTGAAGAACAAGGCGAAGAAGTCGGCAGAGAAGATATAAAAATATTTTTAAAACTTCTTGCTCCTTTTGCGCCTTATATAACTGAAGAGCTTTGGCAGAATCTCAATAAATCTAAAAAGTTTTCTTCTCTTCACAAAGAAAAATGGCCTATTTATAATTCGCGATTAATTAAAGAAGATATTTTTGAATTGGTTGTGCAAGTAAATGGCAAAGTTCGGGGTTTAGTAAAAATGCCGGTCGGAGTAAGCGAAAAAGAGGCGAAAAAAGCCGCTTTAACCCTTGATAATATAAAACAACACCTAAAAGCTGAACCACGCAAAGTTATTTTTATTCCAAACAAATTGCTCAATTTTGTAGTTTAAAGTTAAAAAGCGAGCGTAGCAAAGCCCCATAGTGGATGCGAGGCGTTTTACTACCGGGGCGTCACGGGAGATAATTTATGATAAAATATATTTTATTTATCAGGAAACCCCACACGAAGTGCGGGGAGGATGTTTGGAAACGAACTATTTTACATTATGGTTATAACATAAGGGAGTGTTTTTAAGCAAAATCATTTTGATCAGGTCAATTCTTAAAACTAAAAAACCGAAAGGCGTTATCGTCTGGGATTTTGATGGTGTATTATTTAATACCAAACGGTTAGTTCGCGACCACGAAAAAATTTTTAGCGAACATCGAGTGGTCCCCGCCGAACTGCGGCTGGCGGTGGCCTTGTTAAAGAAGAGCGGCGAGCCTTTTTCCATAGCTCGCCTTATGCGCATTTTGCGCAAAAACAGGGTTTTATTCTTTGAAAAACCTATTCGAAGGGCGCTTTACCGAAATCTTCTTAAATATCAGTATGTATCTTCGGAAACCGAGAAAACGCTTCATCATCTTCGACGGCTCGGATTTATCCATATCATATTAAGTTTCGGCAGCGCGCCGTTTCAGTATCGAAAAATTAAGGCTGGATGCGGTAAAAAATTTCTCGAGCACTTTACGGAAGTTTTGATAACCAAAAAGCCAAAGCACATCTTTTTAAAGCGTGTTTTACGAAAATATCCGGCCTTGCCCCTTTTTTTTATTGATGACAAAGAGGAACATATCGCCTTGGTTCGTAAACATATTCCGCAAATATCCGCACTTCACTATAAAAAAGGTTGGTCCGTTAAAAAAGTAGCTCGTTTGGTTTTTGCAAAAACTAGAGAATATGATTAGCGATAAAAATAATCAAAAACCCAAAATCGTAGTTATCGGCGGCGGAACAGGGGTATTTACTGTTCTTTCCGGTCTTCGTAATTTTCCAGTGGATCTCGCGGCTGTTGTTTCAATGGCTGATGACGGGGGTTCAAGCGGAGTATTGCGTGAAGAATTTGGTATTCTTCCTCCTGGCGACGTAAGAAGGGTCTTGGTGGCTTTGGCTCGCTCTGACGATAGGGTTTTGTCTGATCTTTTTAACTATCGTTTTGATCAAGGCGGGCTAAGAGGTCACAATTTTGGCAATATAATGCTGACGGCGTTGGAGCGCATCTGCGGAAGTTTTACTGAAGCCGTAAAAGAAGCGGCCAGAATTTTGGGGGTGCAGGGGCAGGTTTTGCCTGTTACCGTAGATAATGTTAGACTTTGCGCTGAGTTGGAAAATAAAACTATTGTGCGCGGAGAAACCAATATTGATATACCTCGGCATGATGCTTCTCTTAAAATTAAAAGAGTTTTTCTTGAGCCAAAAGCCAGGGTAAATAAGGAAGCAAAACAGGTAATTCTAGACGCTAATCTAATTGTGCTGGGTCCGGGAGATCTTTATACCAGTGTTATTCCTAATCTTCTAGTGGGCGGGGTTGCGGAGGCTATTCGAAAGTCTAGGGCCAAAAAGGTGTATGTCATAAATTTGATGACTAAGTGGGGAGAGACTAATGGTTTTAGGGCTAGGGATTTTGTGGGTATCTTGGAAAAATATATAGGTAAAGAAGTTTTAAATTTTGCAGTTATCAATACTAAAAAACCTTCGGTTGATCGGCTTCAACACTATGAGAAAGAATCGGCGGAGTTTGTAGAGGTAGATGGGCTTAGCTCAAGACCCGTTCCTATTTTTGGAGATTTTTTGAGGCATCGCGGTTTTGTAAGACACGACCCGGAAAAACTGGCCAAGGTTTTAATTTCACTTCTTTAGCCAGGCCCGCCTAAATTTTGCGATACAAAACTTAGGCGGGTTAATGTAAAAATTTAAGCGGAAATGGAGATATTAAAATTTAGCGAAGATACTCGTTTTGGAGTTCTCTCTATAGCGGAGAGGATTTTGTTGTCTGGCGGTATTATCGTAGCGCCCACTGATACGGTTTACGGAATTTTGGGAAATGCCTCTGCTGAAGCAGTTGTCAGAAAAATTTTTTCTTTAAAGAAGAGACAGCCAGAAAAAGCTTTTCCAATTTTTGTAAAAGGTATTGCCGTGGCTCGTAAACTTGCCTATATTTCTGATAGCAAAACTAAGTTTTTGGAAAAAGTCTGGCCCGGGCCGGTAACAGTTGTCTTACACCATAAAGACAAATTGCCCCCAGTTTTGACCGGTGGGTCTCCGACTATTGGAATACGGATTCCCGACCATGACTTTTTATTAAAGTTGTTGGCAAAGTTACCCTTTCCCTTGGTTCAGACTTCGGCTAATATTTCGGGCAAGCCCGCCGCTAAAAATCTCTCCGAGATTAAAAATTATTTTGCTGCGGAATTAATCGTGCCGGATCTTATAATCGATGCGGGGGAAATTAGCAGTTCACAATCTGTGGTTATTGATTTGACGGGCGGGAGGCCTTTAGTTTTGCGAACCGGAATTTTGAGTCCTGTCGAGCTTGACGATCTTTTTAAATTTATGAGATGATGGGTGGAGTTAAAGAGGTCGTCTAAAGTATTATTTTTATAAAATGCTTTTATCTCGCGATGCAATTTTAAGACATATCAAAGAAGGGAATATAGTCGTTGACCCTTTTGACGAAAGAAAGCTTAACACCACAAGCTACGATGTTTCGCTTGGAGAATGGTTTTGGCGCGAAGGGCATCCTGAAGGCAGGGCTACTTTGCATAATTTATATGATGAGAATTCCACCAAGCGAGTTTGGCAGGGACCTTATCAATCCGAACTCGCCAGCGAGGTTTCCAAAAAGCTCGGGGTTGAGCTAATCAATATCAAGCTTTATGACAAGATAATAATGTTGCGTCCGGGGGAGACCATTCTGGCCCATACTGACGAATTTATCGGCGGAAGAAATTGTGTGGTATCTAAACTGTATGCGCGTTCCTCTCTCGGTAGAAATTTTATTGAGGTTTGCAAGGATGCCGGCTGGGGAGATGTGGGTTATTTTAACCGTTGGACCATGGAAGTTACTAATAACTCGCAATATTTTACAGTTCCTTTGGTTGCCGGCCGCCGCATCGGCCAGATGGTATTTTACGAAGTTGAGCCGTTAAAACAATCTTCCGATTATGTTAAAGAGGGCGGAAAGTATCAGCATTCGCACGAGGTCGGAGAGGTAAAAAAAACCTGGCAGCCGGAGATGATGATCCCGCGGATGCATCTGGATTGGGAGGTGCACTCGCTGTAGCGGATTTCGGCGGTTTCTTTGGAGACACGCAAAAATTTCCCAGCGAGAAATTTTTCTCAGCACTCGGTCGCGCTCTTTCGCTTCGCGAAAACCATGCCCGCGCGACCTCGTGATGGTCTCCAGAAGAAACCGCCTCGTCCGCTTCTAGCTCGCCGTGAAATTTTCTTGCGGTAGCACCTGAAGGTGCCGATATCAGAATATTCTTCCATTGTCTGAAGTCAAAAAGCTCAACCGCAAGTATTCTCGTTATAGTATTTTCTTAAGGAAAGTATGTCTTTTTTTCTTAAAAAAACCGATCCAGAGCTAGCGAAGTTAGTATCTGCAGAAACTAAGCGTCAACAAGAGACGCTGGATTTGATACCCTCGGAAAATATTGTTTCGCCCGCGGTTTTGGAAGCGCTTGGCTCGGTTCTTACTAATAAATATTCCGAAGGTTATCCGGGGAAAAGATATTACGGCGGGGAGAAAAATATTTAAGAGGGGGAAAATTTTTACCACGAACAGGCGGGG
>OBEQ012251038.1_pt1 | contig 26414 bp, 37 predicted proteins | sample 1670901 | NCBI WGS metagenome assembly OBEQ01 (sample SAMEA104232315, study PRJEB22302) | groundwater metagenome | biome: forest; feature: aquifer; material: groundwater | place: USA | collected 2011-08-07 | depth 5.4 m | reverse complement strand
GGGTATCTCTTCGTTCACATTTCTCGTTAGACTCGAACGGAGAAACTTCTCCTTTGCAAGGAGAAGTCGAGACGATAGTCCGGATGAGGTACTTAAGAAAAGCGGTTAGTACTCCATTTCCGGCGGCATTGGAGGCTTTTTCGGCTCCGGTTCGTCGGCGATAGCCACTTCGGTCGTGAGGAGAATACCCGCGGCCGAAGCGGCATTTTCGAGCGCAGTGCGAGTTACTTTGACCGGATCAATAATGCCGTCTTTGATCAAGTCTTCGGAAAATTGATCCGTCAGAGCGTTGTAGCCGGCATTTTCTTCTGTCGAGTTCATAATTCTTTCGATCGCGACCGAGCCGTCGGCATTGCCAGTATTCAAAACAATCTGGCGTAAAGGCGCTTCAAGCGCTCTGGTTACTATTTCAAATCCTAAAGTTATTTCTGGCGCGGCGCCGGCAATTTTTTTATCAGTTTTCATTTTCTTAATCACCCTGATCAAAGCCGAACCGCCTCCAGCTACTACCCCTTCGGCAATAGCCGCTTTCGTCGCCGCAACTGCGTCTTCGATTTTCAATTTCAAATATTTCATTTCCGTTTCGGTCGCCGCGCCAACTTTAATAACCGCCACTCCGCCCACCAGCTTCGCGATCCGTTCATCCATCTTTTCTTTATCAAATTTTGATCCAGTAGTTTCTTTTTGTTTCTTAAGTTGCTTCACGCGAGCATCTATTTCTTTACTATTGCCCTTTCCGCCAACAATGACTGTATTATCTTTTGTCGAAACAATTCTTGAAATCCTGCCTAGATAAGTTGTATCGACATTTTCCCACTTTACTCCCAGCTCTTCAGAAATTACAGCGGCACCTACAGTAACTGCTATATCCTGCAACATTTCCTTCTTCCTATCTCCGTAACCAGGAGCTTTAATCCCGAGAACAGAAAAACCTCCGCGAAGTTTATTTACAATGAAAGTAGTGAGAGCCTCACCCTCTATATCATCCGCAATAATCACTAATTCTTTTTTGCCAGTTTGAGCGAGAGATTCGAGAAGTGGCAAAATATCCTTGACCGAAGAGATTTTCCGGTCGGTCAAAAGTACCGGCACATCTTTGTATTCCGCTTCCATGCGTTCCGGATTGGTCACCATATAAGGCGAGACATAGCCCTTGTCAATCTCAAGACCTTCGACCACGTCTGACTCAACGCCAAAGGATTGTGATTCTTCGACGGTAACTACTCCGTCTTTGCCCACTTTCTCGATAGTATCAGCAATAATCGCCCCGATTTCTTCGGATTCAGAAGAAATGGTCGCTACCTGCTTGATTTCTTCTTTATTCTTAATCGGTTTGGCAATGGAACTCAAAATTTCGCCAGCTCTGCGAGCGGCCACCTCAATGCCGTGCCGCAAGCTCATGGCATTCACGCCCATGTTGGAATGCTTCAGGCCTTCATTGATCAATGATTGAGTAAGGATAACGGAAGTAGTAGTGCCGTCTCCTGCCACGTCGTTGGTTTTGTTCGCCACTTCCTTAATAATCTCCGCCCCCATGTTTTCAAACTTATTCGAGAGCGAAATTTCCTTGGCAATCGAAACGCCGTCGTTGGTTATTGTCGGAGAGCCGTAACCCTTATCGAGCACCACATTCCTGCCGCGAGGACCAATCGTCACCTTTACGGCTTCGGCCACAATATCCACTCCGCGCTTCAGCGCCTTCCTCGCCTCTTCATTAAAAATGATTTTTTTACTCATAATTTATTCGTAGTTATTCGTGTTTTAATTCGTTATTTCGTAATTATTGCTAAAATACTTTCCTCCCGCAAAATATAATATTCTTCACCCTTCACCTTCACTTCGTCATAGCCGTATTTGGAAAATACTACCTTATCTCCAATTTTAACCGACAACGGCACTTTCTTGCCATCCTGCCACTTACCATCCCCGACTGCGATTACCTCTCCTCTCTCCGGCTTCTCTTTACTGACCGTATCCGGAATAATAATGCCCGATGCAGTCGAGGTCATTTCCTCCTCAATCGGCTTAATGAGCACCCTGTCATTTAACGGAGTAACCCCAGTTTTATTTGTATTTATAATAGAAATTACTTTTTTCGCCTTCTTTTTCGGCGCTTTTTTAGTCTTTTTTATTTTTTTCATATGGGCAGTATATGTTGTTTTTTAAATAAATCAAGTCTATAATGCTTTTATGTCCTACAAGAAAACTATTTTAACAAGCGCTTCCGAAGACAGGCTTGAGAAGCTCATACAGGAGAGGCTCGCTCCCGAGGCGGATAAGGAAAAGATTGATAAAAGACTCTGGGATCTATTCGGCGAGGATTGGTGCGTAATGTTTACTGATCTCTCGGGGTTCTCCAGAAATGTCGCCAAGTTCGGCATCATTCATTTTCTGCAGACCATTTACGAATCCCAAAGGCTTTTGATTCCCATTCTCGAAAACCATGACGGCATTCTTTTGAAAATCGAAGGAGATAGTTATTTAGTCATATTTAGAAATATTAGTAAGGCTCTACGAGCTTCGATTGATATGCAGAAAACCCTTGCCGAATACAACAAGACTAAGCCAGACGAAGAGGATGTCTTGCTCTGTGTGGGCTTGGGTTACGGCAAAATGCTCCGCATCGGCGACGCCGACGTCTTCGGCTCCGAAGTCAACGCCGCAAGCAAACTCGGTGAAGATATCGCCAAACGAGGTGAAATACTAGTCACCGAATCAGTCAAGAAAAATTGCATTGATAAAGATTATTCTTTTGAACCCATCAAAGAAATCCCTTCCGGTGCCAAGAAGGCATTCAAGCTGAAGTATAAAATCTAAGAATTATTTTCTACAGATTATTAAATTCTTCTATAGACAAATCCGCTTGTTTGATAATTTGCCGATATCGTTTCTGCCCGCACCAGAACCCGAGTCTCTATCACACCTTCTATTGCTTCAGCTATCATTCGTTTTGCTTCCGTAAGATTTTTACCCCAACTTACGGCGCCTTGTACTTCCAGAGCTTCAGCCGCAAATCCGCGCATATCTTTTTCAGGCTCAAAGAGACACAAAAAAGTGCCATAATTAGTCTTGATTGGATATGTATTTTTACGTCCTAACATGTAGCTATTATATCATTAAGGAAGCTATTTTGAAATATATCTATACATTTGCATGCCGAGAATGGAGCCAGCGATAGGGCCTAAGATGTAAGAGAGATTGAGGGAACCGATACCAAAGGCAACAGCAGGGTTAAGTATTCCGTTTGAACCAAAGAGCGCGGCGATCGAGATGCCGAGCAAGAGCGAGCCGCCAATAACAAGCCCCGAAGCATCTTTACTGACATTGCCGCACAAAACCGAGGCGATACCGAAAGTAAAGAAGAAAGCGCCGACAAGTTCTGCTAAGAAAACTGGGAGAGAATTGGTAACGGTAAGATAAGCTACGCCTACAGTTGAGCTAATAGCAAACATAGCGACGCCCGCACCGATCACTTGCGCGATGATATACATTAACGCATCTCTTCCCTCAATTTTCCTAATCGAAAAAGCGCCGATTGTTACTGCCGGATTGATATGCGCTCCCGAAATTGTACCGATCGTTAGAACAAATAATCCCAGAACCAAAGCCGCGAGTACTGGTGTCGCTACCGGGAAAGTCCCAGCCAAAGAAAGTGCAATCACCAAAGTTAACGTAAATGCTCCCACTGCCTCCGCAATATATTTTTTCATTTGATTCTTATTGTTTTAATACGGAAAGAAAATTGAGAGAATATTGGCAAATAGATCCTGGAAGAAGTTTTTGTTGGCTTTGGAAGTTGGAGCTCCTGGGAAGACTGGCGGAGAACTAGCTGGTGGAGCCGAACGCATTTCCTGGCGAGGAGGGGGCATATTTTCGTGAGGTGGTGGCATTTCTTTGCGTTCCATATTTGGAGTCATATTAGGATTTTGATTGTACTCTCGTCTCATTTTGTCCATCATTTCTGGAGTCATTTTTTGATCAGGCCTTTGAAACTCGCCAGGTTTCATATTTGGCTGTATAGCCTCTGGCATCTTTCTCTTTTCTCCTTCTGGATAATTTTTTGGATCCTGCATTTGATTTATAACTTCTCTCTTTTTATCCAAATATTGTTCATAAAATACCTTGCATTCTTCCGGACCTTTGCATGATGGTTCCGGTCTATTCTGCATTTTGTTTTCCATGCCAGGATTATTCATCTTTCCACTCATATTAGGATGATCTTCCCCTTTTTGCTCCCGCATTGTTTTGTCAAAGCACTCGCGCATTTTGGCTTCTTGTTCTTTGGTCGGTCGGCCTTTTATGTTTTGCTTGAAATTAGGGCCGAGGCAAGCTTCCACTTCAGGCGGCATAGGTGGCCTATTTCTTTCTCCGGAATTCATTTCTCCATTCTTAAACTCTCCGTTATTCATCGGTCTGCTTTCTTCCGGCCTATTATCTCCTTGGCGCATAAGGCCATGCTCTTCGGAGAATTTACGGCAAGTGTCCATATTTTCGTCCTTGTTGCAGAAGTTGCGGCATTCCTCACCTTGGCAACCGCCGGGACCTTTGCCGCCGGTTTGCTCGAGAGTATTTTTTTCTTCATCAGAAAGAAGGTTGTTGTCGGTCGCAAATTTGATGCACTGCTGTAGCACAGCCTCACTCTCCGGCTTCTCGCATTTGCCAAAGTCATCAAAGTTTTTAAATGGTCCGTTATTACTTTGGCTACTTTGTAGAGCGGTGAACATCTTTTCTATTTTTTCCTCGCTAACATCTTGCGAAGCAAAGCCTGCCTCTTTGGCAAAACGGAAGCAGGACTTGGCATCCGCAATGGTTTTCGGGTTCTTACAGACTTTATCGCAGGCCTGCATATCGGTGCAAGCTTCCGGCAACTTGGCTCCCCGCTTCAGCGCGTCTCGCACCTTTTTAGCTTCTTCCAATTCTCGGCCTTTCAAAAATACGTTCTTCTCGGCCCAATCAACGCAGATAGTGATATTTTCTTGCCTGTTGCAAAAGCTTCTGCAGGCTTCTTCCGAATCCTTTGCATTTTCGGCGCAATTGCCGGGACCGCCATTTTTCTGGATTTTTCCTTCCCTTTCTTTTTCTCCGTTCTTATTCAAGCCGTATTTAGTTGCAAAGTCCTGGCAGATAGGCTGGTTTTCTGGCGCATCGCAAAACTTCATGCAAGCGCTTTTGTCAATACAACCCCCAAGTTCGGCTACAGGAAAAGTGATATCCGCCGAAGAAAGAGCCAGAGCTCTATTCATACCCACAAGCCCAAAAAACAAAATTGCAATAAAAATAGAGAGTCTAATTAAATGGGTTTTCATATTTTTTCTTATTAAATGGATTGGCCTTCTCTATCGGATTGACCTGGATCACCTTGGCCGCCGGATTGGTAGAAGGAATATTGACCTTTGCTGTCGTCGCGCTTTTAGTTTCGGCCGTTTTTACCGATGTCTCTGGCTTCGCCAAATACATAGATCCGAATAAAATCGCAATAACGAGAACCACAGCGAGAATTATAACGATGAGTATTTTCTGATTCATAAAATAAATTATAACACTTCTAAATTAGGGCGTTAAAAGTTATACACACCAAAACAAAAACTTCCTTTTATGGAAGTCTCTGAAAAATACTTTTATTTCCCCTTCTTTCCAGGAGATTTTTTTGTTTTGTTGATAATCTTCTTCGCAGTATTGGTTTTACTGGAACCTTTTTTCATTGCCATAATATTGTGTTGTATTACGTATTAATATAATCATCGACCTGCTAGGTTTGATATATAACCTAGCTTAATAGTACCAAAGTTAAGTAAAAACAATATTCTTTGTAGTGGATAACTATCTATTTATATTTATAGTCCATCTCTGAATATACCCGCTGGCTTAAAGATTTTAAGAATCCTTCAATATTTTTTAGAGTTTTTCCTTTCACCGAAGCGCAAAGAAGATATGGATGATTGGGATAATAAATAATTCCACAATCATACATTTCATACCCAGATATTCCATTTTCAGTATATGCATGCGCATCAAATTCCTGCGCAATTGGAGATTCTTTTGGAAGAGTGGCGCTAATACCAACGTTGGTGTTTGTCTGAGAAAGAAGGGAGAGCGCTTGTTCCGAATACTCTCTGTTTAGATAGGTAGAATTGTATAATACCCTAAAAAAGAGACTGTATAATTTAAGAGAAATGTAATCTGAAGTGGTTGTGTTATTTTCCACAAAATCTATACCCAAATCTGAATAGACCTCATTCAATGTTCTGTTGTCTATATTATCGTAAAGGAGGATTGCGGCAACATCATCCCCGTCGACAATCATTCGCCTAATAAGCTCATTCACAGAATATGTTTCGCCAAAGACCAAAGGGGTTGCAGATGGGAAAGGATCATCTTTTCTTGCCTGGGTAGAAGTATTTTTGAGTTTCTTTTGAAGAATTTGAGGATCATTCTCCGCAAGTTTGAAATACGAGATCATGATCGGAATCTTAAGAAGATTGCCCGGAGAAAACTTTGCATTTTCATTTACCCCAGCCCAATAAGCAGGTTCAATGTCACGAAAATAAACACTGGCAGTATTGATCTGCTGATTCTTTTGGCTCTCATCAACAAGACCGCGTATCTGCAATTCAAGGGATTTATTTATCGAGAATGAATTAGAATTATTGAATTCAACAGCAATAAGGGGGTTAATAAACTTGTAGACAGGATTAGTAGAGTGTATTTTATAGCCGACAGTTCGGTATAGTCCAAACCAAAGATATAATCCGATACCGCCAAGAAAAATACCGGACAAGAAAAATATAACTACAAGAATCCATCTCGGTTCAATAGCTTTTGAAATTTTAGAGTAAGACATTGTATTAGTTGTTTTCTAGTATTATTCTATAGAGTGATGTTTCTTTTTGCAAGTGAGATGGTTTGCCATCATAGATCACCTTACCCTGATTTAATATGATCACGTGATCCGCGGCAGAGATAATAGAAAAAATATTAGAAATAATTATGGTGGTCTTCGACTTTGAAAACGTATAAAGGTTGTGAAGCACTTCTTCTCGAGTCTTGACATCAAGAGCAGAAAACGTTTCGTCAAAAAGGAGAATTTTTGCTTCTTTTTTCATCAATGCCCGAGCGATCATAATTCTCTGACGTTGTCCTCCAGATAGCATGGTTCCCCCCTCCCCTACTCTAAAATGATAGTGTTGCGGTAGTCGCTTGATAAAACCCTCCGCATCAGCAAGATAAGCGGCTTCTCTTATTTCATCCATAGTAGCGTTTTTTTGGCTTCCAAATGCAATGTTATTTTTAATAGTGTCATCAAAAATAGTTACTTCTTGTGGAATAAAAGAAATAATATTCCGAAGTTGAGCGAGATCATATTCTTTGATATTGATCCCTCCAATGTAAATATTCCCCGATGTAGGTTCGTCTATAAAACGCAAAATAAGGTTGACCACCGAAGTCTTTCCAGAACCATTCAAACCAAAAATGACTGTTCTGCTGTTGGGTTTAATTTTAAAAGAAACATTGGAGAGTATTTTCACACCTTTATCTCCACGGAGCGTGACATGATCAAATACAATTGTATTATCAATCATTTCTATAATTTTCCCCGCGGTTTTCGAGTGAATTTTTTTGGTAAAGAAGTCAGTCATGCGACTTATTTTGACATACGACTGTTTTATTGAAGCAACCGAATAAATAATAGAAATGATTGGAGCAGTGAGGTTGTCAAGATAAAAAATAAAAACTATCAATAGTCCGGTGGTCAGTGTCCCAGAAAAGACGGAATGAATCCCATAAATAATAATGAACGAGTAGCTGATGGCAATTACCACTCCAACAAGAAGTGTCAGTAACAGATCAAGTCGGTACATGGAAATATCACTCTCGAGAGAGAAATCAATTTTGGTATCAAAATGTTGCGACTGGCGCTTTTCCTGGGAGAAAGCTTGAATAATCTTTAGGTGGGTAAGTGCTTCTTCAATAAAGGAGAAAGCCGCGCTATTAAAAAATTCTGAACGCTTGGTGGTGTATCCGATATGTGTGTTGAAAGAATACAATCCAAAAGCAAGAAAAGGCAGGGCGATAAGAGCCAATAAGGTCAGTTTGATGCTTATCAAAAGCATAATTGAGATAGTGATAAGAAGGTAAAAAGTGGAGGTAATAAAAGGAAGTACCCCTTCTTCCAAAAACTCTCCCAAAGCTGATACATCATAACTCAAACGATAAATATAGTCTCCAATTTGCTGTTTTTTATAATGACTGATTGATAATGTTTCTAGATTTTTGAAAGCTTTCTTAGAAAAATCGGCAGTGATGCTCTTGATCACCTTTTTTGCCACGACTGAATGAATATATTGAAAAATTGAAAGTAAGAATGAGCTTAAAAAATAAACAAGAACAACAAAAAAACCAAGAAGTTCACGTGAACTGAAAAAGGAAAGGAAAGATTCAAGCCAGTTATATGAGGCAATGGGGTTGGAATTTAAAACATTATCAATCAAAATTTTAAACGGCCACGGCGCAATAGCGTCAAGCCCCACAATAACCATCATCAAAAAGACAATGAGAGCAAGGCTCCAAAAGTTTGGAGAGAATTCGTTATAGAGAATTTTATTTATGACTCTCATTGGATAGGGCGAGAAAAAAGGACCCAGTCAAGGGTGTCATAACCTTTCGGATTCTTGCAATTTTCGTCTAAGCCGTAAATTATATCCAAATTGCCCCCAAATTGAATCGGTTGCCAATTGTCCCGGCCAAGACGATTGAGAGTGCACGGATCAACTGACCGTACAAGTTTATATTGATATCCTTTTGACACGTTCGTTACGGAAGAAGATGCAACAACAGCAGTCGAAGATGCTGATGTGTCTGTGGCTAAAGTGTTATTGGGGAGTGATAGCATAGGGGAAGCGCCTAGTTGAGCCAAGAGAGAAGATTCGTTCTTAACATAAGAGTGGTTTATGGAATTCCCTCTATCAAAACCGGTGAGCAGGCTAAGTACGGAATGTCTTAGAGAAGAATCTGTGTATATGGCAATGGAAGAAGAAGTTAAAGTAAATAGACAACCAACAATGATAAAGAAAAGATGTTTTTTCATGGACAATGATATATATAATTAAAACATATACCTATATTGTCTGCAAAGGAAAAGTCTATATTGGAGCCTTTCCTGCGAACTAAAATCCTTATCTAGCAATGACTTCTTACAGAAATTTCGTATGCGCGGCCTGGTGAACGAAGTGGGAACCGCGATTAAGGAGCAAAATGGGCACATTTTTATCCCTGATTTTGAAGGAAGTCTGGAACCTGCAAGTGTTTAGGCGCTGTAATATTTCATACTTACTCCATCATATCGATCAATCAACCCCTCATAAATAATGGCTTTGAGCGGTTCGTAATCCTTCATGCTGTCAATTTGAGCCAGAGCTTGTCGATACCTATTCTTATTTTCCTTTTCCATCTTTATAGAAATACCGATAAGACCATAGCGCTCAAGAATAAGATTTGCTGCTAATCTGGCAGTCCTGCCGTTTCCATCTCGGAAAGGGTGAACAAAAGTAATGAGATGGTGTATCCAAGCGGCAGATTGAACTACGTTATCAATCGCTTCCAAAATTTCATCAGTTGGCTCTTCTCCCATAATAATCACACCCTCTACTTTTTTAAGCTTGTCGAGTTGAGCAGAAAACTCAATTCCAGCATTTCTCATCTGCTCTGCTACTTGAGAATGGTGAGGTGGTAAATGCTTCGAGTCAGTAATCTCTAAATTTTCGTCTCGATATTTTCCTGCTATTTCTGGCCACGCTTCTTCGAAAATCTCTTTATGGATAAGAGAAATTGTATTTATATCAATCGGCTTATGAGAACTTGCGTGGAGTCGCACAAAACGAGAGGCACGGATTACTCCTATCGCCTCTCGTTTTTGCAATTCTTCTTCATCATGAGGTCGTACTGCCATGATGGTAAATTAATCAATCTTCTCACCCAATTTCTCAAACTCTTTTTTATCTAATTTGCTTCCTTCCAAGGCACTGGAGTAGTAGGCATGTTCAATATCCCACTCTTTTTCAAGAGTAGATTTTTGCTGATTTGTGAGCTTTGAGATTTTTTTACGAGCCTCCTTAAGGCTTGAAAATAACTGTCTGCTATTTGTTTTTTTTAATGTCATAGTTGTAGTATACTATACCATAAAGTATGTTTGGATGAAAATTGGCTATTTTTCGACTTACTCTTTAATCACTTAGAACTGAAGAAAGGTGTTGGTATAAAAGGACAAAAGGAGGCTTTTGCCTCCTTAAGTCCCATGATGCGCGGGCTAGTGGACGATGTTAGAACTGTAATTATGGCTTATAACGGTTATATATTTATAATGGACTTGAGAGATCTGGTCGAGAAGTTAAGGAGATAACTCTGTTCGAGTTGAATATTATTTGACAATAACAAAAATATGCTTAGCATTCTAAGTCAGTGCTCTTTTGCAAAAAAGATTAGAGGAAGTATGAAAATAACTGGTATAATCCTTGCCGGTGGAAAGGGTAAAAGATTTTTGGAAGTCTCTGGAAAGATTCCAAAGATCTTGTTCAAGATCAACCAAAAACCTCTCATTGACTACTCATTTGACTTATTTGTTGAATCAAAATTAGTGGATAACATCATCGTCAATATCGGTTACCAAGCCCCCGAGATTATATCTCATGTCAAAGGCTCAGGATATGATATAGACATATCCTTCTCAAAACAGACTCGATTTACCATTTTCAATGCAATAAACCAGGCACTCAAAAGAAAAGAATGTGGTGAAATTATCGTTCTTTGTAGTGCAGATGAGATAAGGCCAAATCTGCATATAGATAATGCTCTCAAGTGGCACATGGTCAACCCCAACATTGCTACGATTATAGGCGTCAGGAACAATCGTATGTTAGATTACCCGCTATTAGAGTGTGACAAGCAAATGAGGGTTGTAAGATATCTTCCTTCATTTAATGGAACCGTGACCAAAAATCATTTCATCCATTCAGGCGTTCTAATCTTCAATAGAGATATAGGAAAAGCTTTTAGGCTGATTACTGACGATTGGCTGTCATTGACGATACCACTTATTGAAACCGGTTCTTCAAGATTGTTTTATGAAGTGGGCGGTGATTACTTTAATGTTGGGACAAAAAGTGAATACGAAGAAGTTTTAAGGAGTTTGAACCTTCAATCCTAACCTGTAAGAAACAAGAATAACGGAAATAATTGGACCTGCAGAGATCCAATTATTTTTTTTATTCACAATATCATAATAAACATCTTTTATTGGTTTCTTGAAAATTTTTAAGTTTTCGCTTTCCTCTAAATGTTGTCTCTGAACTTTTTTTGCATTCTTTGCATGGATAATATGAACGGTATGTAAATCCTGAGTCGGATATTCAAATATTTTAGTTACATATTCAAATTTTTCCGCAGTATAGCCTGTTTCTTCAAGTAATTCTCTCTTTCCTGCTTCAAGTGGTGTTTCCCCTTTCTCGATATGCCCCGCTGGTACACAACTTATCTTTCTTTTAAGCGCATATACAAACTGCTTTAGATATATCAAATCGTTATTTTTTGTCGTAGGAACAACCATGACAACATCATTCTTCTTGGTCAAAAAATATTCAATCTTATTTTTGCTTTTATTATTGACGAGTGTGTCTTTATAAACCTTAAGAAAGTCTGAATAAACCAGATTTTCTCTTTTTATTTTCTTATAGTTTTTCATGTAAATGACATAATTTTTACTTATTTTGCGCGGGCTAGTGGACGAAGTGAGAACTAGGATATCGGAGGCATCATACCGTGTGTAAATATATACCACGACAGAAAACCGAGTCCTCTAATTAAGTCCGCAATGAATGTTATTGCTAGTAAAGAGCCCAGTATAAAAATAATTCCATTCTTGAAACCTAGATCTTTTCTAATTCCCCAGATTATAGCTACTATAATTAAGACCATACTAACTATGTTCGCCAAAATGAATCGTGGGGCAAATAGACCAAGTATTACTGAAAGGGGTCCTATGGGAGTAAACAAACCTAAGAGCCCCGTAATATGTCCTTCAAAACTTGATGCATGACTTTTATCAAGGAACTTAAAATAAAGTGATGAGTAGACGAAAGTTATTAAAACCCAAGAAATTAAAAAAGTAAGGCCAAAGCTAATTTTTTTATATAACTTATTTTGACTTATTAAGTTTTCATCCATATTTAAATTTTATCACAGTTCTACCTTCGTTCTATGTGGTATGTGAATTAGAACCAAAAAATCGCTTTCCGTTAGCTAACGGACAAAGCGATTTAATAGGTGAAAAATTGATGCGCGGCTGATGGGTGCTGACCCCACGGCCTCTCCCGTGCACTGATCCAATATTTTCATAATGGCGTGGACTATATCTTTGCCATAGGTATAAGTGTTCACTTCGTTCCCTGTAGGCACTTTGGTATCTAGTCTCTACGGCGCTCCCCCCACCACTTTTAAGATTTTAAAGTGGTGGGGGGTTCCCACGGTGTTCGCATATCCTTTCAGACTTAGCCTTCACCGTTATCCCAAAGAGTTTCAATCTGTCATTTCGACAAAAAGCTGCATATCTACAGGGGAGTGCTCTACCGTTGAGCTACAGCCGCATCTTCACAAACTTCTCAAATACATCTTTCTTCCTTTTTAGGAATAATTTCGATGTACCAAGCTTATTATACATAAAATCATACAATTTTAAAGAACCAAAAATACTATAAGTTAAACGATGATAATTCCCTTTTCCCTTACTTAAGACACCTCTAAAAATATTATTTTCTGCGAGTCTAAACTTGATATTTTCCAAAAAATTCCTTGAACAGGATGTAAAAACTGTTCTAATTAACAGAAGTCTGCGTCTTTCTTTTCTTGTGAACCACCCCACACCAAACATTTCCATCTCCATCAAAATACCCGCGAGTAAAATCAGAAAAATATTTTGGTGGAATATTAGATATAGTATACAAGCGTGACAGGACATTTACCTAACCAGATTGTGGACAAAATAAAGGTGTTATAATTGGCTTATGGATCAAGATATAAAAACAAAAATTGAAGAGATGGATCGCAAGATTAATGCGATTTATGAATCGGTGGAGAAAACTAGGAAATATATTCTTTGGACCGGGATCATAACTTTGGCCGTAGTGGTCTTGCCGCTTATCGGGCTTATGTTTGTGATTCCATCTTTTATTGGCAATTATACAAGCACGATAAACGCTTTGGGAAATTAGTGGTGCCGGTGAATGGAATCGGACCATTTTTTGAGGCTTATGAGTCCCCCGTTCTACCATTGAACTACACCGGCTTTTTATTTTTTCTTGTTGCGGGGTTTAGATTTGCACTAAAATTTCAAGGTTATGAGCCTCGCGAGTTACTATTACTCTACCCCGCAATACTGGTAATATAGCACAGATTTAGATTAAATAAAACTCTTTGAAAACTTGTTCGTAGAGCTTGATCACTCGTTGCGTTTCGCGTTGGTTTAAGTGGAATTCGGAGCCACCGTGCGCAATCTGGTTACGGACTTTGTGCGCTTCCCAGGCAGATTCGATCGAGAGAAAATCGCTCTGCTCCACCGCTTTCAGCTTTTCGCCGATTGTATCTCCTGGAAGATTTAGTTTATCCAAAAGATCATCCAAAATAACATCGGCTTCGATAATGGCAATGCGCCAACTGGATTCGTTGTCCGAAATAGAATTTTCCAAAATTTTATTCCATCTCGTCTTGAGTTCGGTTTCTTCTTCGGCAGTAGAAAATTTCAGATCAGCAACGCCATCCGGAAAAAGTTTGGCTTTTTCGACTGCCAAAATTTCTCCAATCTTTCGAGATAGAATAACGATGCCAATTAAAGCCGCTATACAAACTACAAAAGAAATAATCTTAAATACCCATAAATTATTTATTAAGGATGATCCGACTTTTCCAAGTGATATGCCGAAGAAAGTGAGGCCATTGTTTAAGATATAGTTGCCGACACTCGTGAGAATTGTGACTGCAACACTTACAAGAATTATTATGCCGATAATAGCGGTTAGCGGATCTGTGGCCGGCGCTTCCGGCTTTTTTAGCGAGCCGCCCTTGTCTTTTGGTTTTTCATCAGCCATAAAATAAAATTTTCAATTTTCATTTAAAAACTTCTTTCCGATGCTAAATAGAATTTCTTCATTCATGTGTGCTCCCATAAATTGTATTCCTAATGGAAGATTTTTACTATCAAATCCAGAAGGAATAGAAATAGCAGGCACGCCGACTATGTTTGCCGTGACTGTAAAAATATCGGCCAGATAATTTTCAAGTGGTAAAGTTTTCTCCCCTATTTTCCAAGCAGGAGTCGGAGTAGTCGGCGTCAAGATTGCATCAACCGTTTTAAAAGCTTCCGCAAATTCATTGCGAAATATTTTCCTGGCTGCCATCGCTTTGCCGTAATATGCGTCGTAATAACCTGAAGATAAAACATAAGTGCCCAAAATTATGCGCCTTCTGACTTCAGGACCAAACCCAACACCTCGAGTTTTTTTATAAACTTCTAGCAAATTCTCTCCATCTACCGATAGGCCGAACTTCACGCCATCAAATCGCGCTATGTTTGAAGAAACTTCGGCCGGCATGATGATGTAATACACAGCTAAAGACTTATCAATGTTTGGAAGTCGAATATCAAAAGTCTTAAAGCCCAAGCGCTCGAGTTTCTTGACTGATTCATCAAAATTTTTTCTCACCTCTTCTGAAATTCCCCCTTGCTCTAAGATGTGATATGGAATCCCAATTTTGATTTTATTTTTCCCCTCCCCTGCATTTAGGGGAGGGGCTAGGGGTGAGGTTGTGCTATCCATTTTATCTTTCCCGTTTATCGCATTAAACAAAATTTCCACATCTTCGACTGTTTTCCCGATTGGCCCGATGCAGTCCAAGGAAGATCCCATTGCCATAAGCCCAAAACGTGAGACAACGCCGTAGGTCGGCTTTAATCCAACCATGCCACAGAAACTTGCCGGTTCTCTGATTGATCCCCCAGTATCAGAACCTAGTGCTCCCAATGCCAAATCTGCCGCAACGGCAGCGGCAGATCCGCCGGAGGAACCGCCAGCCACTCTTTCTGAATCATACGGATTTTTCACTACTCCAAAGGCTGAATTCTCGGTCGAGCCACCCATAGCGAATTCGTCCATGTTAGTCCTGCCGAGGAAAACTCCGTTTTGATCAATAATTTTCTGCGCGGCCGTAGCCGTATAAGTCGCAGTGTAATTTTCCAAAATTTTGGAAGCCGAACTTGCCTTACGGCCTTTAATTAAAATGTTGTCCTTGATGGCAAGTGGAATGCCAGTTAAATCTTTGCTCTCGCCTTTATTGATAATTTCTTGTGCCATCTCCGCTTGCGCTACGACATCGGCATAAACTTCTAAGTAAGCGTTTAAATTTTTATTTTTCGCTTCAATATTTTTCAAATATCTTTCAGCCAATTCCACAGCCGAAATTTCCTTTTTATCCAAAAGTTCCCGCGCCTTTTTTATTGTCAGTTTATTCAGCTCCATTAAAAATTTAAAGTATTTTTTTAACTTTCAAATAATCACCTTCCCTGTGTGGAAATTCAGCAATTAATTCTTTGCTAAACTTTCCCGGCTCATTTAGATTATTATCTTCTCTCCAAACATTGAAATTATCTCCCAGTTCAATCATCTCTTCTACCTCACTCGAAATTTCTTTCACTTGGCTCACGTATTCCAAAATTGAATCCATATCATTCCCGAGCCCAGCAAGTTCTTCTTCCTTAATCTCGATTCGAGCTAGTCCCGCCAACTTTTTTATTTCTTCAGTGGAAATCATTTCTTAATCATACCATTTTTCCAATTTTCCGCAGTTTGCAAAATGTAAAAGTATTCGGGACCACAAAATCCTTTGGCGAGTTATATTAACCTATCCAAAAAATGGCGTTAGTGTGGAGAACCATAAAAACAAACTGGCTAATATACCTAAGATGCCTAGGTATACATCTATTTTACTTTTATGAAAGATGAATGATATTACGACACATACAAAAAATATAATTGAATATGTACGTACGGTTACATACACTGTGATGTAAGAGAAAAACAAATAATGATGTATCGCCCAAATTAAAATGGGACCTACAAATGAAATTAAACCAAAATTTATTTTTTTCATAAAATTATAAATTATTAAACAACTTCAACTTTTTCTCCGCTACTTCCTGCATTTCTCTCAAAGCAGGGCGGAGGTATTTATAAGGTGCGATTTCGTCCCGATTTTCGTCGAGAGATTTTAAGAGACCTTGGCGATAAGCTAGGCGAAGTTCGGTGTTGATATGAATCACAGAAATGCCAGCTTTAATCGCTTCTCTGATTTCATCGTCTTTATTACCTGAAGCGCCATGCAAGACTAGTGGAATCCTTGCAACTTCTTTTATTTGCTTGATGAGTTCGATATCAAGTTTTGGCTCGCCGCCACCTTTCACCATACCGTGCACATTGCCCACCGCTGGCGCAAAAAGGTCTATGTTGGTTTCTTCAATGAACTTTTTGGCCTCTTCTGGACTAGTTTTCCTAATTCCGTCCGGCACCTCATCTAGCAACTTGGAAGACCTGCCAATAAAACCGAGTTCTGCTTCCACCAACATTTCTGGATTTTTATCTTTAGCATACGACATTGCTTCTTTTGTCACTGCCACATTTTCTTCAAAGTTTTTGTCCGCTTCGTCAATAATGACAGAATCAAAGCCAGCATCGACGACTTCCTTCACTCGTTCAACCGAATAGGTATGATCTGCGTTCAAAAATACAGGCAGGCCTTCGGATTTAATCGAATCAACCAGAGCTTTAATCTGCGCAATACCGACAAAATCTCTCTCACCCTCGGAAACACCGATAATAACTGGTACATTCAAATTTTTAGAAGCATTGACTACAGCCCAAAAGCCTTCGAGGTTCGATATATTGAAGTGGCCGATTGCTACGACTTTTTCTTTTGCTTCTTTAATACACTCTATTAAGGTTTTCATTAAATATATTCTAGCATATAATAGAAAGTATGAAATTATTCCAAGGCCTTCGGCCCGAATTCGTCGCAATAGGCGAAACTACTATTGACGCCTTCATCCGACTGAAAGATGCGAGTGTTAACTGCGACATCAACAAAGAAAATTGCAAAATCTGCATGGACTTCGGCGCGAAAATTCCTTTTGAGTTTGCCGAGGAAATTCCAGCCGTTGGAAATGCCGCTAATGCTTCAGTCTCTGCCGCCCGGCTCGGCCTTTCCTCTGCTTTAGTAGCAAATGTTGGTAAAGACAAAAACGGCGAAGCCTGCCTAGATTCACTCAAAAAAGATGGGGTGATCACAAATTTCGTAAAAATAAATCCTGACAAAGCCACCAATTATCACTATATTCTCTGGTTCGAAGACGACAGAACCATCCTACAGAAACATTCTGATTTTAATTACAAATTGCCAAATATTCCCAAACCGAAGTGGATTTATCTGACTTCTCTCGGAGAAAAATCAATAAATCTTTTCAACGAACTCGCAGAATACCTGAAGAAGAATTCCGAAATTAAACTCGCCTTTCAGCCTGGCATTTTCCAGCTCAAATGGGGATATGAGAAATTGAGAGGTATTTATGATCAAACAGAAGTCTTCTTCTGTAATATCGAGGAAGCGAAAAGTATTCTAAATATCACTGAACATATTGAAATAAAAGATTTGATTAAGAAAATAAAGGAGTTGGGTCCAAAAATTATTGTCCTCACCGACGGCGTTAAAGGCGCTTATACTTATGATGATACCGATTTTCTCTTCATGCCTCCTTACCCCGATCCTAAACCTCCATATGAGCGTACAGGAGCTGGAGATGCCTTTGCTTCGACTTTTATTGCCGCGCTCGCTCTCGGTAAACCGCTCGAAACAGCTCTCACCTGGGCGCCTGTGAACTCCATGTCAGTGGTCCAATATGTCGGCGCGCAGAAAGGACTGCTCACTCGCAAACAACTTGAGAAATTTCTCGCTAAAGCTCCGGAGAATTATAAGGTTCAGAAGATTTAAATTTTTGATTTGAGGTTTTCTATTTCCCTCTCCAAATCAGCAATTCTTTCATCATCTGTTTTGTGATGCGTCAGAAATTTACTGATTCTCGGCCAAACGAGAAAGCCGATTAAGCCGTCAAAAATTACCATCAGAAATATTTCAAATTCCCAATGAGAGGGGTCTTTGAGCAGGGTAAAAAACGTTTCGTGTTCCATCTTATTGTGTTCTTTTTATTATTTTTCTGACAGCTTTTTCAATATGACTTTCCCCCATACCGTAATGCTCTAGAAGTTCGTCGGGTGTGCCAGATTGACCAAATTTGTCGTGGATGCCGATGAATTCAATTGGCAACGGGTGATTTTCTGCTAGAAATTCTGCGACTGCACTGCCCATGCCTCCAGCTACCTGATGTTCTTCTACAGTCACAACCCCCTTAACTTTCCGCGCTACAGCGAGAATAGTTTCTTTATCAAACGGCTTGATGCTGGAGAGATTTATAACTACAATATTCTTATCTTCTTTCTCCAATTTTTCTGCAACTTTCAGCGCTTTGTAAACCAGAGCTCCGGTCGCAATAATTAAAACTTGCGGATTTTTACTTTCCCAAAATACATTCGCCTTTCCAATCTCAAACGGCGTCTCTTCTGTAGTAATAACTGGGGTTTTTTCACGCGCCAATCTCAAATAGCCCGGCTTGCCGGATTTGGCGAGAGCAAGCGTCGCCTTTTTCGCTTCGATTGCATCGCAAGGAGAAATGACCTGCATATTTGGCAAGACTCGCATGAGTGCTAAGTCCTCAATCGCTTGATGCGTGCCGCCGTCTGGTCCGACTGAAATGCCTGCATGCGAACCGACGATGATCACCCCCCGGTCGTTGTAGCAAATAGTGGTCCTAATCTGCTCCCAATTCCTGCCCGGAGAAAACATCGCATAGCTCGATACGAAAGGAATTTTACCCATGGCGGCCATCCCAGAAGCGACTGTCGCCAAATTCTGCTCCGCGACACCAATCTCCACAAACCGCTCTGGGTATTTCTCCGCAAATCCTTGCATCCTGGTCGACTCAATCAAATCCGCGCAAAGCCCCACCACACTTTTGTCTTTATCTCCCGCCAAAATCAAACCTTCACCAAATCCATTCCGGATCGGCACCTGCTCGATATCTTCATCGAAAATCTTTTTATTAAGTTTTAATTCAGAATTAATCATGTTGTTTATCCAAACAATAATGATGGCAAATAAGCTATTACGAAGACAAGGAAATAAAATGCTGTAATCAGAATAGGAAATGAAAGTAATATGCCAAATATTGATAATACTATATGCTTTCCATCACCTAATATCCCTCTTATTAAGCCAATAACACCAAAAAATATAGTGGGTATAAAAGTTAATAATAACGGTATAGAAAATAAATCTGAGCCATTTTTTATCTGCATAATATAATTAAACCATGTTAACAGTCCCACAAGAACGCTAAGTAAACCAAAATTAATTTTATTTATTTTATTCATGTTCGCTTTTTATTTTGCCATACAAAGTGCGCAATTCTTTAATCGCAATCCGAGCTTGCTCAGATTTTGGCGGCTCGCCGGGCATGTCCGAAATGCCGGGCGGCGTGCCGTGCCATTTATAATCGCGCTCCATGTAGGAGACGCCTTTGCCGGGGATAGTGTGCGCAATCAAGACACTCGGCTTTTCATAAACCGCATGCGCATGCCCCACCGCAGCAACAATTTCTTCGAAGTTGTGCCCGTCGATTTCCTGCACATGCCAGTTGAATGCGCGCCATTTGTCGGCCAGAGGCTCAAGCGGCATAACATCTTCGGTAAAACCATCAATCTGAATATTATTGCGATCAAAAATTGCAGTCAGATTTTGCAGTTTTTGTTTGCCCGCAAGCATAATCGCTTCCCAGCTATTGCCCTCCTCCAATTCCCCATCGCTCAAAAGCGCGTAAAACTGGCGAGCCGAACTTACTCCCCGGTCCATCTTGTCCGCGAGCGCCATCCCTACAGCCTGCGAGAGACCGCTTCCCAAAGGTCCAGAAGAATTCTCGAGAAGAGGTAGATATTCCCGATGCGGGTGCCCTTGCAATCTAGTGCCAAATTTTCTTAAAGTTTTAAGTTCTGAAACCGGCAAATACCCCGCGTGCGCAAGTGTGCTATAAAACACCGGGCAAATATGCCCGTTCGACAAAATCACCCGATCTCTTTCTTCCCAATTCGGCTTTTTCGGATCGTGTTTCAATATCTGAAAATAAAGAGCCGTAAAAATATCAGCCATCCCGAGCGGCCCTGCGCTGTGCCCACTCTTCGCCTCCACGAGCATCTCAATAAGTGACAACCTAATATCATTTGCCTTCTCCCTCAAAAACTCAATTTTGTCGTCTGATAAAACTTCCATCCCGTTAGTGAAAAATGGCATTGCTCTAAAAAGAGCTGAGCATTTCTTTTATAGTTAATTTTGTTACTTCGACCATGTTTATCGATTTATATTATATTATCGCACTTTTTAATGCCATTTTCTACTACGGGATCCATGTTTTTTACAACTATGCTCTTTTAAAGAACTCTTTCAGCCTTAATCTTAATGCTCTTCTTCCTTGTGTAGTTTTAAAATAGCCTTCTCTACGCTTAGAATCTACTTCATCTAAACAAGCTTCATAATATATGAGCTTCCATGGCTTGTATCTTTTTGTAGATGGAGTTATGCCTCGATTATGCTCGCTGAATCTTCTTTTTAGATCGGAAGTTTGACCAACATAAGTTTCGTCAAATTTTTCACTTTTCAAAACATAAGTGTAAAACATGTTTTCCTAAATCTTATTCTCAGTCGAAGTTGAAATAAATTTAAAAGTGGAGAGGATATCATCAATAATATCTCTACGCTCATAAGTACCTATTTCATAACTTTGATCTTGATAAATTATTATTTCTTCTCCTAACTCTCCCTGGAGAGCTGGTTTTCCAGTACTTGAAATAATTATCGGGACTTGTTTTGTTCCACCTAAAACGTACCAATACTCTGGGTATTTAAATTCAACTCCATATTCTTTATTTTTGTAGGTTTTCCAATAATTTTCTATATTTTTTCTGTGAATTTCATTTATATCCATACCCCGACCTGGTAATGGAATATTAAGAGGTCTATAGATTTGAAAAGAGCCGATGAGAGCGGCGACAATCAGAAGAATCCAGATGAAAATAGGAGGAGAGATTTTTTTGGGTTGGATTTGGGGTTCTGGAGGCATGTCATTATTATACACCTTATTTTCATCTAAAACTGTTATGTTATACTATGGTTGTGAAGAATTTGTCGGAGATACAAATCAGAAAGGTGTCATCGTTTCTACTGGATATTGCTAAATTGATATTTGGGGCTACAGTAATACCATTGTTTATACCTGATAGTCAATTTAATGTCTGGACTTTTCTGTTAGGTTTTATTGTTTTTTTACTTTGTTTTTGGTGGGGTTTAAAAATCTTAAAAAAGAAAAAATGATAAATTATTTACAATTATTCTTTGTTCTAACAATAATATTTGCAATGAGCGTTTATATATATGTAATGAAGCACAAATAACATGGCTCAAACAATTTTAAACATAATATCAGTAATAGTAATTATAGTGGCATTATTGGTTACCTTTTTATACAAACCTAAAAATTCAGAAAAAGGGTCTTAAAGTTGCTACCTGATCCCGCTATCGAACTGTAAGTTAACTTCTTGATACCCATTTTGACCCACAGTTACGGTTACCGGAGAAAGGCTAGGCATCACGCCACCTGCGGCATTTTCTATGGTGTATTGGCCTGGAGGCAGATCAAATTTAAATGTGCCGTCTTTGTTTGTTTTCACTTCAATCACTACTTTTCCTGCTTGATTCTTTATTCTCAAACTCGCCTGATATGGTTTATCAGCGCATTGCGGATCCGGCGGCTCTCTCATCACCGGACACGTCGGTCCGATAGTGACCATGCCTCTTATTCCGCTTTTGTAAGAAAGAACGCCTGTGCTTGTCGAAGTTGAAATGAATTTAAAAGTGGACATGATTTTAGTATCTGATATTTCTATTGATATCTTGTATATATAATTTCCGTTTTTAATGTAATAAACATCATCTACGACCCCCTCATCACCTTCACAACTTTTCAATGACATTTGACCGTAAAATTCGATTTCTGTACTCTCCTCACATAGAAAACTATTGGTTATCTTCTCATTCTGCCACCATTTTTTTAAACTTAAATTCTGAGGGTTATTAAAAACATAAACGAGAATTTGATTGCTCTGACCAATCTTATTTCCTCGTATAGTCAAAAGAAAATATTTATCTTTTTCAAAATATGTTGAAGTGGCATTTTCTATATTTTTTAGATAACTAATCTCAAACCCATATTCCTTATTTCTATAAGTTTTCCAACCAGCAAATTGATCAGCTGAAGTAATAGTTTCCAAAGGTTTCGATACTTCTACAACTTTTTGCAGTGAAGCTTGCCAGATTTGGAGAGAGCCGATGAGAGCGGCAACTAGAATTAGAATCCAGATGAAAACAGGAGGAGAAAGTTTGGGAGAATTTTGGGGTTCTGGAGGCATGAGGTTATTATACTAGATTTCTAGGAGAGTTTTTAGTTTATCAAACACATCATTAAGAACATTTGCCGGTAGTGATGCGACATATTCGATTTTTCTCTCCTTCCATGCTACAGATCGAACTTGATCGGTAAGAATAACACCCTTACCACCCACTGAAACTTCGTAAGGATAACCCTTAGAAATATTCGTTAAAGGACAGATGATAGATAGTCCGACCAATCCATTATAACTTCTTGGAGATAGCACGAGGGCTGGCCTTCTCCCTCTTTGTTCATGCCCTAGTGTCGGACCAAGAGATATCCAAACTATATCACCTTTATTTGGAGTGTAATTACTTACCATATTTCATTGCCTACAGCGCCTCCCCAATCGATTTCTGCATGAATGTTTTCTGGCGTTATTTTAGAAAGCAAGTCATCTAATGTTTCTTTTTTTGAGTAAGCCGTAATAACAATCGAATTTCCCATATTTTTTATAGAAACAGTCTTGCCGTCTTTCAACTTAGCTTTTTTCACTACCTCCTTTGGTAACCTCACTCCCAGGCTGTTGCCCCATTTTTGTAATTTGGTAGTCATATGTATATACAGTGTATAGCCGTCATAGAGAAGTGTCAATTAACTGCAATCTTTTTATATTTTCTTCAATATCATCTCCAGTGAAAACGGCAGAACCAGAGACAAGTCCAGTGGCGCCAGCTTGGATAAGCGAGCTCGCAGTGTCGAAATTTACACCAATATCTATCTGGATCGGCAGATCTGAATGCGATCTAAATTCTCTTATTTTTTCTAGAACAGACAAGTCAAGTTCGACTCCACTATAACCCACCTTGTCATTGCCCATAAATTCGAGGAAGTCGAGTTTGCTAAATAAATTTTCCGCCAAGTCGAGACCGATAGAAGGCTTGACTCCTAGCCCCACAAAACAGCCAGAACTTTTCACCAGATCGATGCATTCTTCCAGATTCGGACAAGAATCAATCTGGATGACGAAACTTCTGGCTCCAGCTTTTATTAAATCCGGAATGTATTTTGTCGGATTTCTGACCAACATATCGATTTCCAAAATAAAATCGTCTTTAAATAGCAATTTTGTAACGTTTTGTCCCGGATTAAAAGGCCAAGTGCGATTTGGCGCATAATCCCCGTCCACGATATCGATCTGCACTTTTTTTGCTAAACCTAAAACTTTTGAGAATTTTTCTTTGATTTCATCAAAATCTTTCGGAATTACTGCTGGAATAATTTCAATCATATAAATAGTTAAAGATTTTCTATTTCTTCTATTCTTCTCTTATGCCTTTCTTCCCCCGAGAAAGGCGTCTCGAGCCAGAGCTTGACTGCTTCCTTCGCTTGCTCGAGAGTGAGAAATTTGGCCCCCAGAGAGAGCACATTTGCGTCATTATGTTCTCTCGATAATTTTATGATTTCTAGATTTTCTTCATAATATTCAGCCGATCGAACATGGGGAAATTTGTCGGCTACCATATCTTCCCCCTGGCCGGTCATCCCGAGCACTATGGCCTTAGAATGTTCCGGATCGGTGCTGACACTAAAGGCCGCTTGCTTAATAAATTCCGGGTAATCGTCCTGCTTTTCAAACTTAAAAGGCCCGCAATCTTCCACTTCGTAGCCCAGGTTCTCCACAAAAGGAATTAGTTCCCTCTTCATCTCAAACCCCGCATGATCTGACGCAAAATAAATCTTCATATTCTTATTTTATTACCCTTTGTGATATAATACAAACATGATTTCAAACTTTATAGCAGCAAGCCTAAAAAAGGCTAAGTATAAGAAAATTGGAGACGGCACCTACTGGGGAGACATAAAAGGCCTCCGGGGTGTTTGGGCTAACGCTAAAACTCTTAATAAATGCAAAGAAGAGATGAAAGAAGTGCTTGAAGAATGGCTGATAATAAAGATAAGACATGGAGACCCAATACCCGGCCTCACTTTAGGTTCTTTTCTAAATAGAAAAGTTTCTTATGCCTAGAAGCATTCCTTTAAAAAAGTTCTTGAAAAAATTATCAGAAATTTTGCGCCAAGCTGGAATTTCTAGCAAAGATTGGAGGAATACAAAGTAAATTTTTACATTACTTTTTCTTTAATAAATCTTAGTGAGGCAAAAATTGAGTGAACAATTATAAATGAGATGGCTCCAATTATTAGAATTGCAAATAAATTTACAATTAAGCCGAGGAACATTAAAGCAGCCGAATTTTGGAATGATTCAGTGAACCATTCTGTTGGATGCGTAAGTATTGGTAGTAATAACGAGTAAAAATTTTTTAACATAACAATACTTCCAAATGAGCTAGGAGAAAAACTTAAAGTTTTATAGTCTACAGGAAAAACTAGAAAAAATAAAATTGTTGCAATTATAGACCATTTAGTAATTTTGAAATATTTCATCTTATTTATAAAAATCTTCTTCCTCGTAATAATACGATTGCTCGATGCCATTCATGAAAACTTCGCGGTCGTGAATTTCTCCGGTCAAAGCAGTGCGCAAAAGCTCCCGAATTTCAAGAGCGTTTACTGGGCTGCGTTGCATAGCATTCAGGTAGTCAGCCTTTTCGATTTTTGCTCTCCTCGTCAATATTTTTCATGGGAGCATTATACCATTTTTACAAATATTTTCCTATCGCAAGTACGTGTTTTACTAACTAACCGAGTTCCGCTTCTACTTTCTCTCTTACATTAGCTATAATAGCCTTTCTTTCCTCCTCAGACAAAAGAGGGAAATCTTTAAGTTTTAGAAGCCTCTTTTAATTCTGCTTGCATTCTTGGCCAACCTTTATATGGTCTTGAAACATCATCAAATGCCAATGCTTCAGGTTCAAATTCTTTAAACTCTTCGGCCTTTTCTGTCATGCCAGCGCGTTCATACCAGTATCTTGCTTGCGGAAAGTGACCTTCATCTACTTTCGTTGCCGCCATTATACCTAAGAATGCATTGCCTACCTCTGCATATTCGTAATCATTTGGTAGAATGCCCTTAGCATAATAGCGAGGAAGTTTTCCGGCGATGTGTTCATAACTACCCGAAGTAGCATAAGCAAAAGTATCTGAATTTTCTCCGTGTTTTAATAAAATCTTCAAGAAATAATCAAGTTCTACTCTTACGAGATTGGGAATTAAATCCACCATAGCGGCTTTTTCTAGTTCATATATAGCATTTCCTATATGTATGCCACTTTTTTCATCAAGAAATCCGAGTGCTTTATTTAGATTGCTAATTCTTTCCGAATTGACCTCGATATTTTGTCGTGATTTTGGTTCTTCTTCCATAACTCCCATTCTCTCAAATTTCCCTACTTTTGTATACACATGTTTTTTCTTATCCACTCTTCATTTGACTTTCATATTAGTTTGTGTACACTTGTGACATTACCACGAAAAAGCACTGCTCTGGGTTCCGTCCCTTGGTGGTGCTTTTTTATTAAATTTAAACGGGTTTGTCACTTTCTGAACTAGTTTTTTCTGCGCCCAATATTTTCTCTCCCACATCCTCAAGATATTGCATAGTCTCTCCGGCTGCTCTTTGAAGAAGGATCGAAGATTTTTTCTTGGCTGGACTAATAACAGCTTCAAGTTTCTGTTTTTTCTTTAAATATTTTGTTACTGTATCGAAGTCACCATCGCTAGTAACCAAAACGGCTTTTTCGTATTCTTTGTAATATCTCATAATACTGAAAGCCAAGTCTGCATCAACATCGCCTTTTTGTTTAGTACCAGTACGAGCCGGTAATACAGG
>OBEQ011319781.1_pt1 | contig 26414 bp, 20 predicted proteins | sample 1670901 | NCBI WGS metagenome assembly OBEQ01 (sample SAMEA104232315, study PRJEB22302) | groundwater metagenome | biome: forest; feature: aquifer; material: groundwater | place: USA | collected 2011-08-07 | depth 5.4 m | reverse complement strand
GGCCAGCGTTTCGGTGAAATGGAAGTGTGGGCTCTTGAAGCATATGGCGCGGCGCATACGCTTCAGGAAATTTTGACAATCAAATCGGACGACGTGTCGGGCCGTTCGAAAGCGTACGAAGCGATTATTAAGGGAGAACGTATCCAAAAACTCAACGTTCCCGAAGCATTCAATGTTCTTGTGAGAGAATTGAAAGGTCTTTGTTTGGATGTCGAGCTTCTGCGCGAAAAAGAGAAGGACGCTAAGCGAAAGCAATAGGAGATCCTGATATGGCATACGAAGAAAAAAAAGATTCAATTCATTCATTCGATGATTTTGAAGCAATCCGTCTTAAAATTGCTTCCGCAGATGACATTATGCGTTGGTCGTATGGCGAAGTGACACGGCCGGAAACGATCAATTATCGCACGCAACGTCCGGAAAAAGACGGTCTTTTTTCGGAGCGTATTTTTGGTCCGACCAAGGACTGGGAATGCTATTGCGGAAAGTATAAAAAAATTCGTTATAAGGGAATTATTTGCGATAAGTGCGGCGTGGAAGTGACGAGATCAATTGTCCGTCGAGAACGGATGGGGCATATTGATCTGGCGGCACCCGTTTCCCATATCTGGTTTTTACGCGGCGTGCCTTCAAAAATAGGCATGCTCCTTGACATGTCGGTGCAGAATTTGGAAAAAGTCTTGTATTTTGCCAGTTTCGTCGTGATAAGCGTTGATGAACAGATCAAGTCAGATACAGTTCAACAGCTTCGCGATGAGGGAAAGTCGAAAAAGAAATCGATCGATCATGACATCAACCGGCGCGGGAACGAACTACGCAGTAAGCTGGAAGTGGCGCAGAATGCGGCAGAGAAAAAGGATGCCGAAAAGCAACTCGCCGCTCTGGAAAAAGAAAAAGTGGAGAGTATGGGGAAGATCGACGATGCACTTCGTTCGGCTGAAGAAGACTTGAAACAACTTAAGCCATTGCGCATCATGAGCGACGTAATGTATAGAGATCTTTCGTTGAAGTACGGCCATTTGTTCGAAGCAAGTATTGGAGCGGAAGCGATCACATTACTTCTTTCGCGTGTTGATCTTAGGCAACTACATAAGCAACTCGTCAAAGATATCGAAGAAACGCAAGGACTGAAATACGAAAAGCTTGTGCGTCGCGCAAAACTTGTGAAAAGCTTCATTTCAAACGGCATCAAGCCTGAAAGCATGGTGCTTTCGCGTGTACCCGTCATTCCACCTGATTTACGCCCAATGGTTGCCCTTGATGGCGGACGATTTGCCACATCCGATCTGAATGATTTGTATCGGCGCGTGATTAATCGCAATAATCGTCTCAAGCAACTTATGGAGCTTAGGGCTCCCGAAGTGATCTGTCGCAATGAAAAGCGCATGCTTCAAGAAGCGGTGGATGCGCTGATTGACAATTCCGCACGGCACGGCAAGACGGTGATGGCTTCCACGGGACAGAAACGGCAATTGAAGAGCCTTGCGGATATGCTTAAAGGCAAGCGCGGACGCTTTCGCCAGAATCTACTGGGAAAACGCATCGATTACTCTGGGCGTAGTGTCATTGTTGTGGGCCCCTCGCTTAAAATCCATCAATGCGGATTGCCAAAGACGATGGCATTAGATTTATTTAAGCCGTTTGTCATGGGGCAGTTGATCAGCAGAGGATATGTATATAATGTGAGAAGCGCATCGAGGTTTATCGAATCCGGACGCGATGAAGTGTGGGATATTCTTGAGGATATTGTTCGCGATTCGTATGTTCTTCTCAATCGAGCGCCAACACTGCATCGGCTGGGCATCCAGGCGTTTAAACCGATTCTTATTGAAGGTAAGGCTATTCAAATCCATCCACTTGTGTGTCCCGCATTCAATGCGGACTTCGATGGAGACCAGATGGCTGTCCATGTGCCGCTTTCCGCTGAAGCGCGAACGGAAGCTGAAGAGTTGATGCTTGCAAGTCGTAATTTACTGAAACCTGCAACGGGAGATCCGATTGCAATGCCAAACCAAGACATTGTACTTGGCGCATTCCACATGACGTATATATTTGAAGATGAAGAAAGGCGCACAGAAGGATTGAAGCGTTTTGCGAATGAGGCAGAAGGCATTACGGCGTACCTACTGAAGGTAATCGGATTGCAGGAAAAAATTCAAATACGCCCCTCAGCAGCACTATTTGAAAAGCTCAATCCAGAAGATCGCGAGAAAAAACTTCTTGAAACGACAATCGGACGCATACTCTTTAATGCCTGCTTGCCTTCGGAAATTCCTTTTTATAACACCTCACTCGAAAAGAAAAAGTTGAGCGAAATCGTTTTAGCATCACTTGAGCGATGCGGCATGGTCCGTACGGCGCAGCTTCTTGATCATATTAAGGAAATTTGCACGAAATATCTTACCGAGTCAGGCATGTCATTCGGCATGGCGGATATCCCGACTCTTCCGGAAAAACCGGAATTGATTCGTGGTGCGGAAAAGCGCATTGATGATGTTCAAAATCAATTCGAAATGGGACTACTTACGTCTCAGGAGCGCAAAAGCCGTGTCATTACCATCTGGACGGAAGTGCGGGACATCATTGCAAAGATGAGCGAGGCCGCTCTCGATCGCAAAGGCTCAACATATTCCATCATCAAATCAGGAGCGCGCGGCAGTTGGACACAGTTGAACCAGGTCGTCGGCATGAAAGGCTTGGTGGCAAATCCCGCGGGTGAAATTATTGAATTGGCGGTAAAGAGCAGTTTCAAAGAAGGACTCGACGTGTTGGAGTTTTTCATTTCTACGCATGGAGCCCGCACAGGTTTGGCGGATACGGCGCTTCGTACATCGAGCGCAGGATATCTTACGCGTCGCCTTGTTGATGTCGCGCAGGATATTGTGGTAACGGAAGAAGATTGTGGTGACCGGACGGGGTTTACCATTACAAAGAAAGACATGAGTGCCGATGGAGATTTTGGAGAGAGATTTATGGGCCGCGTGCTTGCTCAAGATGCCCTTTCGCCAAAAAAGAAGGTTGCTCTCAAGGCAGGCGAACTCATTACGAAGTTGAATCATCATCTGTTTCGAGACGAAGGCGTTGAGGCCGTTGCCATCCGATCCCTTCTTACCTGTACGACGCTTGATGGAATTTGCAGGCAGTGTTATGGCATTGATCTTGCGTATAATGAAATGGTGCGGGAGGGCACTGCCGTTGGTATTATTGCCGCGCAAAGCTTGGGAGAGCCGGGTACGCAACTTACCATGAGAACGTTTCATACGGGAGGCGTGGCGCAAGCAGATATTACTCAAGGACTGCCTCGAGTCGAAGAACTTTTCGAAGCTCGGCCGCCCAAAAACAGAGCCCTTATTGCAGAAGTTGGGGGCAAAGCGTCTATTCGAGAACGCGCTCGATCGACAGTTGATTCCAAGGGGAAGGAGTTACTCAAGACAACCGAAGGCAAGAAGATTATCGCCATTGATTTTGATGATATAGAAGAGGATGTCTATCGTTTCTCACCAAAAAAGAAAGCAGAAAGCATTTTGGATGATGTCGAAGATCGGCCAAAAAAGAAAAAAGGAACACTTGAATTAAAAGCGGAAGATGGCGCAAAGGTGAAAGGTGGTGATGTGCTTTTTGTGAGCGCTGAAGGTATTGAGGTAAAGGCGCGTCGGGGTGGTAAAGCAAAGGTGGAAAAACTTTCCGTAAAGGTACAGGTGCCGATCAGAAGCGAGAAAGAATATATTATTCCCGCGGGTGCCTTTATTACCATTAAAGATGGTGATGTTGTGGAACCAGGTGATGCACTTACGGAAGGTGATCTTGATTTGCAAATGTTTTTCAAATTCAAAGGCAAGGAAGCTTCCCAAAAATACATTATCAATGAAATCCAACACATTTATTCATCGCAAGGCCAGAAGATCAATGATAAGCATATCGAAGCGATTGTGCGCCAGCTTTTCTCGCGCATCTATGTTATTGATTCTGCAGAAACAGAGCTTATTGTCGGTGAGATAGTGGAACGGGGAGAATTTATTGAAGCGAATATTTTCGCAAAGAAAGCCGGGAAAACAGAAGCGACAGGACGTGAACTCTTAATGGGCATCACGAAGGCATCGCTTTCGACCAGAAGCTGGCTTTCTGCGGCATCATTTCAAGAAACGGCGCGCGTGTTGATTAATGCCGCTGTAACGGGTAAGGCTGATTATCTGCGCGGCCTTAAAGAAAATGTCATTATTGGAAGACTTATTCCCGTTGGAACAGGATACGAAGAGCGCAAGCGGAGAAGGGGTGAAAAAATCACCGCGGATTAGGGCAAGTACACATAATGGCTGTTGTTTTTTTCGTGGCAATAAGTTCATTGCAGTCTTGTCTGGCACGATTCGAGTAGGTATACTGAATAGTATCCCCATAACACATTTATGCAATGAAAAAGGGAGGAAAACAAGCTTCAGTTGCCACTCATTCTGTGCGTGTAATTGGAATAACGCTGCGGCGAATTTTTTCATTTGAGTACATTCCTGTGCATATACGTCATGGTATTGGCGTTGTTTTTTTATTTGCATTTGCGGGGCTTTGCGCACTCAGCCTCTTTGGACTTGCCGGAAGGCTTGGGGATTGGGTTGCTCAAGAGCTTTCCGTAACATTCGGTTTTACAAAATATCTTTTTCCTTTTATCGTGTGTGCCATCGCACTTGCACAGTTTTCTCATGATTCGAAAGAAGAACGCGTGCATCCGCTTGTCTACAGTGCAAGCGTCATTTTTTTTCTTCTGTCATTCACGGCATTTTGGCATCTTCATTTTCCAATCGAACAGAGCTGGCAAGCCGCTCTTGCCGGGCAGGGTGGAGGAGTGGCCGGTTATTTTCTTTCCTATTCGCTACTTAATATTATTGGTTTTTGGGGGGCGCTGTTGGTGTTAAGTGCCATTTTTATCAGCTCATGCCTTATTTTATTGAACACCTCTTTAAAGAATTTTTTTGTGCAGGTACGGGAGCTTTGTATTGGAATCGTGCAGCGCTTACGATCGCGCCAAGGGCCTCAGCGGGTTTCCGTACAGTTCCATCCATTGGACGAGGTAGGAGTGGATGAAGAAGAACCGATTGAGTTTTCAAAAAAATCATTGCCAATTGAAGACGAAAAAGAGCATATCCAACACATGCAAACAACCCAGGAAGAAGGCCATGCGGAAATAATGGAAGTGCGGAAAGTACCTAAGAAAAAAATCCCCATCCATCTTTCACTCGATTTGCTTTCCAATAAAGTCCTTCTGCCGACAAGCGGAGACGTGAAAGCAAGTAGGCTTACTATCCAAAAGACTCTGGAGAACTTTGGGATACCGGTCGAAATGGGAGAGATTAATGTCGGACCAACCGTAACACAGTATACATTTAAGCCGGCAGAAGGGATCAAGCTTTCTTCCATTACGGGACTGCACAATGATCTTGCACTTGCGCTTGCGGCTCATCCAATTCGCATCGAGGCGCCTATTCCAGGTAAAGCTCTTGTCGGAATCGAAGTGCCAAATCAGCGTGTTGCATTGGTGACGCTTCGCCAACTTTTTGAATCGGATGAGTTCAAATTGCGCAAATCTCCCATGATGGTTGCTCTCGGTAAGGATGTCAGCGGCACATCTCGTATTGCAAATCTTGCGTCAATGCCGCACCTTCTTATTGCTGGTTCAACCGGTTCCGGAAAAACCGTGTGCATCAATGCCATTATCATGAGTTTGCTGTTTCAAAATGGGCCCGATGAATTACGCTTTGTCATGATCGATCCAAAGCGCGTGGAGTTGCCGTGCTATAATGCCATTCCTCATTTGCTTACCCCCGTTATTACGGATGTAAAAAAGACTATCAATGCATTGAAGTGGACAATCGGAGAAATGGAGAGGCGTTTCGACACGCTTTCGAAGGCCGCTAAGCGCGATATCGGATCGTACAACAAGACGGCAGAAGAAAAACTTCCCTATATTGTTGTCGTTATAGATGAGCTTGCTGATATTATGGTAACGTCGGGTCCGGAGGCAGAAAATCTGATTATTCGATTGGCGCAAATGGCACGCGCTGTCGGCATCCATCTTATTCTTGCCACACAACGCCCTTCCGTTGATGTTATTACGGGATTGATCAAGGCAAATATTACGTCTCGCATTGCCTTTGCGGTAGCATCACAGATGGATTCGCGCACCATTCTCGATACGTCAGGAGCTGAAAAACTTATCGGCAGAGGAGATATGCTCTATATTTCATCGGATCTTTCAAGACCCGTGCGTCTGCAGGGAGCCTATGTGTCTGATGATGAGATCGAACGTGTTGTTGGCGCTCTCAAAGAACAAGGAGAGCCCTCCTATGAAGAAGGAGTGACGGAATTGCGCGGAAACGGTTCGTTTGGAAGCGGGTCCGATGATGATGACGAGTTATTGGGTGAGGCGACAGAAATCATTATGCAGGCGCATAAGGCATCCGCATCTCTGCTGCAGCGAAGACTTCGCATTGGTTACGCGCGTGCGGCCCGCATACTTGATCTTTTGGAGGCGCGTGGCATCATTGGTCCCGGCGATGGAGCAAAGCCCCGAGAAGTGCTTGTTCGCGACCTCGACGATCTTGATATTCGTTCCACTTCTTCGCCCATGGGCCAACAGGATAATCCACTTGATGAAGATGAAGAAATCACGTAAGGTGATCAGCGAGGCATTATTATGGTTACATTCAAGTCATCACATACAACCGTTACAATGACCATTGGCGATAGTTTGCGCCTCCGCAGGCGCGAGCATAAGCTGTCCATGCAGGCTGTTTCTCGCATACTTTTGATTCCCGTAAAGCATATTCTCCATATGGAGAATGACCAGTTTTTTGCGATTTCCGAAAAACTCTACAGGGAACTTTTTCTCAAATCGTATGCAACGTATCTTGGGCTGGAATGGAGTGCTGTGAAAACCCAATATGATGCCCAACATTGCGTGTATTCCGCGCAAGGCGTGGGACTGCGTTCTGCTGCTCGTCCGGTACGTGCGCGCCAGCTTATTGTAGCTCCCCAGCTCATTAAAACGCTCTGCCTGTCATTGGTCGTATGTGGCTGTTTTACGTACTTGCTTTTTTTAGGATATCGCGCAATCAGTCCGCCCCCGCTTATTGTTGCAAGCCCTCTTCAGGATGAAGTAAGTGTTACCGGCCGCATTGTTGTGAAGGGGATGACAAGCGAGCAGGCTCGCGTTACGATCAACGGGGAACAAGTTGCGATAAAACCTGACGGAGGGTTTGAACAAGATATTGTATTGTCAGAAGGAATGAATGTGGTCACAATCGGAGCTTCAAAAAAATACAGCAAAGAACGAAGTGAGGAGAGAAGAGTTGTGTATCGGCGCGAACATGCGCGCTCACAAGATTCGTTGCTCATTAAATCAAATTAAACCATTAAGTATGTCAAAACAACAAGATACAACTCTTTCGGATAAAGCGCGTGGAGTGGCTATTAAAGAAGCTCTTGAGCAGATTCGTGATCGCTTTGGTGAAGGATCGATTATGAAGCTCGGTGAAGCTAAAAAAATGAATGTTGATGTTATTTCTTCCGGATGCCTGAGTATTGATATTGCATTGGGAGTCGGCGGTTTTCCACGAGGCCGCGTCATTGAAATTTACGGTCCGGAATCATCCGGCAAAACAACATTGGCGCAGCATGCTATCGCTGAGATACAAAAACAAGGGGGATTGGCCGCATTTGTGGATGCTGAGCATGCGCTTGATCCCGAGTATGCGCGCAAGATAGGTATTAACATTAACGATCTTTTCATATCGCAGCCAGATAACGGCGAACAAGCACTTGAGATTGTGGAAACACTCGTTCGCTCAAATGCGATAGATATTATTGTTGTTGACTCCGTTGCGGCACTCACGCCAAAGGCGGAAATAGAAGGAGATATGGGTGACTCACATATGGGTCTGCACGCACGACTCATGAGTCAAGCATTGCGCAAGCTCACCGCAATCATTTCAAAAACAAAAACGACCGTTATTTTTATCAATCAAACACGCATGAAGATCGGCATCGTGTTCGGTAATCCCGAAACGACGACAGGGGGTACCGCATTGAAGTTTTATTCCTCGGTACGAATTGAAATACGTAAAACTGCCCAACTTAAACAAGGCGAGCGCATGATTGGAAATCGCACCAAGGCAAAAATCGTAAAAAATAAAGTTGCACCGCCGTTCCAGATTGCTGAATTTGACATTATGTATAACGAGGGAATTTCAGTGCCATCTGATGTGCTGGAGACTGGAGTGGCGCATGGGGTGGTATCTAAAATGGGCAACTCGTACAGTTATCGAGATGAGAAGCTTGGCGTGGGGCGTGAAAATGCAAAAAGCTATCTTGCGACACGCAAGGATTTGATTGAAATGATTCGCCAAGAAGTACTTGTGAAATTCCGCCAGGGTGATAGCGAATCGACACTAGCAAGTGTACCACAAGACAGCGATGAAATGGCCGAGTCAGTAGCGTAATAATGCGAGTTACACCCGCTCGACATAGGAAACCGTTTCTGTATTGATACGGATAGTATCACCTTCTTTGATAAAGAGGGGGGTTGCGAGTGTTAAACCCGTTTCTAATTCAATTTGCTTCGTAACGTTCCCAGCTGTATCCCCCTTGATTGCAGGAGGCGCCGAAGTGACCCGAAGGTCTATTTTTGGAGGCAGGCTGACCGTGATGGGATTGCCATTAAAATATGCAACATCTACTTGCGTGCCCTCTTTTAATAAAAGCGCTTTTTGTCCGAGAGTCTCAGCGCTTATGTTGAATTGATCAAAGGTGACCGTATCCATAAAATAGATCCCCGTAGGATCTTTGTAGAGATAGTCAGCTTTGCGTTTTTCCAAGTCAGGCTCTTCGAGTTTGTCTCCGGGCTTGAAACTGTATTCGACAACCTTGCCGGTAATGAGATGCTTGAGCTTTGTCTGCATGACGGGCTTTCGTTGTTGCATGCGCATGAAGTTTGCCGTCATCACTTGATAAGGCTCTTCGTTGTACAAAATATATGATCCGACGCGGATCGAATTGAGGGAGTCAAGGGTAGCCATAGAGGTGTGTTGAAAAACCCATTTCCTTCGGGTATCTGTCTGTCGGGCACGAATATTTTTCTGCTGAAAAATTTCTTCGGCTCATGTCGCCACATTCCGCAGATCCTTCCAGGCAGATATCCCTCGGATGGGTTTTTGAATTATTATTGTATTACAAAGGGTAAGAGTGCCATGATGCGCGCGCGCTTGATGGCAACAGAAAGTTTACGCTGATGTGTTGCACATACGCCATTTCTGCGCCGCGGCGTGATTTTTCCGTAAGATGAAATAAATCTTCGCAATGTCGCAACATCCTTATAATCGATTTGGAGTGTAGGATGGATGCAAAAATAGCATGCTTTCTTTTTTCGTTGGATCATAGTTTAAAATGGTATTTCTTCAATTGTTGTTTCTTCCTCCGGGGGGCGGTTCGTATCTTGCGCAGTTGGTTCTTGTTGCTCTTGTTGTCCAAATCGGCTTGCCGTTCGGTCGGAATCAAGAATGATCATATTTTCCGCGATAACTTCCGTGCTGTAGCGCCTCATCCCGTCTTGGCCCACCCAATCGCGCGTTTGGAGTCTTCCTTCCACATAGGCGCGTCTGCCCTTGGAAAGGTACTGGCTGCAGATTTCCGCAAGCTTTCCCCACGCCACGATATTATGAAATTCCGCCCGATCTTGCTTCTGTCCCTGTGCATCCGTAAAGACGCGATTTGTAGCAATGCTGAAGCTGGTGACGCTTTGTCCGTTGGGCGTTGAGCGCAGCTCAGGGTTTTTTGTCAGTCTGCCGATAAGCATGACTTTATTGAGATCCATAGTTTCGTTTGTTAGAAAATGTCGTTATTAATGATCTCGTCAAGCTTTTTGTCCAACTCTTCATAGCTCAGTTTTACTTGCTTTTTCTTGTCCTTTGACGAATGGCTTACTGCTTCTTGTTCGACAACTTCTTCTTCAGTCGGAGTAGTTGAGATGCCCATTGTTTGTTGGGGTACTTCGACTGAAATGGAGGCTTCGGGTTCTACGGGTTTTTGCTGTACGGGTTGTGCGAGTACACTTGGAGTTTGAGATTGAGCCACTACTGGAGCAACTTGTTCAAGTGGCATATCGGCGAGGCTGTCGTCCATAGCAGGTAAGGCGTCAAATGACTGCCTTTTTTCCATGACGGGAGGCTTGCCAACCTGCTTTTTGGCGGCAAGAGAGACTCGTAACACCTCATTCATAAGGGAAAGTTCGCGTTTTACAGCCGAGATCCCATCGTTTTCGGCATCAAATTCAGCTAGAAAATAGTATCCATAGGTATGGCCGTCGATCGGATACGCAAGTTTTTTGCGGTCAAGATGATGCGCAAAATGCACTGTTGAGGCGTTATTTTTTAGTATGTCTTCAATCGTTTTTTCGAATGAAGCCACTTCAGTTTCGGCTATTTTGCCGCTTAGGATGCACAATAATTCGTAATTGCTCATAAGAGATGTTTGTTTAGGATAGACCCATGATATCATTATTCAAAAACATTTGCAAGGGGCTGTTGTCGCGCGGGTCCGATTATGCTTACAGGGTATTTTCAGAGTTCCTTGAAAGGCGAGGAATTGCGGAAAGGAGCATTTCCTTGGAAACGGCCCCGGTTATAAACAGCGCAATGCCATAGGCGGCTGCACCAATAAGCGAGCGAGGTATCACATGAAGTGAGGGTGTTGCAAAGAATACAAGTCCCATGGCGCAACATGCGCCCACCACCTTGAGGGTATTTGAAAATCGTGGAATGATTTTCGTGGCGTGACTGACGATGGCGCATGCGATAATAAGAATAAGCAATTCTGTTATGACCGTTATCCAACCTGCCGCCCACATGCCATAGCGCGGAATGAATAACAGGTATCCTATAAGTCCCACCACTGCTGTGGCGAGGTATCCCCAGAGCATCGTTCGCTGTTTGCCAATGATATTGATGAGATTTCCATAGAGCGCGCTCAAAAAAACCGTCGATGCTGCAATAATAAGAATCTTCAATATATTGCCCGATGGTTCAAACGCTTCGCCTGAAAGAAATGCCATTCCTTTTGGTCCCAGGAAATACGCTCCTACAATAAGTGGTAGTGCGCACATAACCAAGAAATCAAACGATTTTTGATAGTAGCGTGCAAATGTCTCGCGATTGCCTGTCGACCAGCTGCGCGCAAAGCTGGAAAGCGTGAGGCCAATGAAAAGAAATGGCAGGGCAATGAGCACCTCAATAACTCTATACGCAGCGCCGTAAATGCCAACTTCGGATTGATCGCGGTAGAGCGAAAGAATAATGATATCAGCTTTTAAGTAGATAATATTAAGCATGATGGAAAGCGCAATAGGCCAGCTTCGTGAGAAAATATTTTTCCAGATAGTCCAATCAAATCGAAAGGAAAGGCGTACATAGGATCGTGATGCCCACACAAGGATGGCGAGCTGGAGAATATTGTTGAGGATAAGGCTCCACAGGACGCCCTCGAGATTCCAATCAAATCGGATGGTCAGAACAAGAATGCCAATCATGAGGACCTTTGATGCGATATCGGCAATACTGGGGATTTCCATGCGGATATGCGTCTGGAAAAGAGCAGTGAAAAATTGGATGAATGAACTGCACCAATAGGAAAATGCTGTTAATGCAATTCCAACCTTGATTGCTGCGGGGTAGGGGAAGACAAGGGAAATGAGCGGAGCCAGGGAAATGAGCACTGTTGTTGTTATGAAGCGATACGCAAAAAGATTGGAAAAATTCTTTTGCGGATCCTGGTTTTGTTCCGAGAGCAGCTGAATGGTGACAATATACAATCCAAGATCCGCAAGAAATCCGAAAAAAAGCAAAAAAGAAGTGATCGTCGTGAATGCGCCGAATTCTTCCTTGCCCAAGTATCTGGTCATCATGGAAAATGCAATGACGCCAAATACGATACCCAATGATCGGGCGATGACTTGCAAAAATGTGTTAGCCGCAATGCGTCTGGAAAGTGACATGAAAATGGGGTATACTGCCCGCATGACGCCTTATTACTTCTTCAACAGAAAGGTTATTTTGTGTTGTGCTTTGGCTGCGAGCGGACTTTTTTCTTTTGCAACTATAGCAAATGCAACAACAACAAGCAATGCACGCACCTCATTGCAGGGAACGGCGATTGTCGCAAGCGCGTATCGAGTAACACTTTTGCCAGGGGAGTACATGAAGTATAGGATCGGTTTTAAAAATACATCAAAAAAAACATGGGTGCCCGGCGTAAATAAATTCACTGTCAAAACAGTGGCAAAAAAAGAAAGTTATCTTTACACTTCACAGTGGATGAGCCGCACATCGCCAGCACGTCTTACCGAGCGTATTGCGCCGGGAAGGATCGGATATGTTGAGTTTGCTATCGAAGCTCCAAAAAAAACAGGGCGCTATTCTGAATCATTTTTTTTGACTGAAAATGGAGTAAGAGCTCTAACACTGCCTCTTTCTCTCGCGACTAATGTTGTGCGGCAAAAAAACAAAACTCCACCACCTCGCGCAATAGTTGCTTTGCAAACACCAAAGGTTTCAGCAGTGCGCCTGATACAAAGCAATAAAACGCTTACATTGGTCCGTAATCAAAAAACGATATTCCGAGTCGGATTTAAAAATAGCGGCACAGCGTCTTGGAATGCGGACAGTAAGCTTGTATTGCGCGCATATGCAGCACGTGAAAGTTATTTTGCCGATGCAAGTTGGGAAACAGGGAATAGTGTTACGACCATCAAGGACTCCATATCTCCCGGAGAACTACTCATAATTCCTTTTGTTGTCCATGCACCCATTATCGCAGGAACATTTTCTGAACGGTTTATACTCTATCAAGACGGCAAGCCGCTTCCCGCTACGCAATTCGATGTGCCATTAGTGGTTGTGAATCCTCCTACTACTACTCTTGCCCATTCATCGGAAAACATACAGGCAGAACTTTCGAAACAACTTGATCTTCTTGATTCAAGCACCGGAAATGCGATCATGAATGAAAATGCCACATCAACACAGAGTATTCTTGTGCGCCCCGGGATTATTGACGATAAACAGGAGTCCGAACCACTCATTCGTGCGGGATTATTTTCCAGCGATACGCCGATTACCATTACCGCAAATAAACCCTTTCTTGTTACTAATAGCACGGGTGCCATACTGTATAGCGAGGCTGCCAAGTCGCACATTACTATTTCATTTGATAGTGTAGCTTCGCTCTTCACTATTTCGAATGCATCGGCAAGTAGTACTGCCACTCATTTTGTGCGGTTTTTCGGGGCCGAAAAAAACAGTCTCGGACAAAATGACCAGGATATTATTTTTGAAATACCATCATACGAGCGTCGGCCATCTTGGAATAAGTCGTTGAATGATAATCTCTTTCGTGGAGTGTTGGAGGTGAAGCATGCACCACTCACCAATCGAGTATGGGTGATTAATGAATTATTTCTCGAAAGCTATTTGAAGGGCATTGCGGAAAGCTCCAATAATGCTCCGTTCGAATATCACAAGGCGCTCATTGTTGCGGCCCGCACGTATGCGAAGTATCATATTAATAGGGGAACGAAGTATGCGTCCGAAGGATATACGGTGCGCACGACGGATGCCGATCAGGTATATCGCGGATATGGCGCAGAAATGCGGCTTCCCCAAGTATCTCGTGCCGTCGAAGAGACACGAGGTGTAATGGTGATGTACAATAAGTTATTGGCCATTACTCCGTATTTTTCTCAGAGCGATGGAAGAACACGCAGTTGGGAAGAAGTGTGGGCAGGGGGCCCCTACCCGTGGCTTATCGGCAAAGACGATCCGACGAATAAGGGTCTGCCGCTCTTGGGACATGGCGTTGGCATGTCCGCGCGAGGCGCTGTTGGAATGGCGCTATCCGGGAATACATTCGAAGAAATACTTACCTATTACTATACCGGCGTTGAGCTTCGCCGAAGATACTGATTTTTTTATGACCATTAAAGATATTTTTTCAGAAAGCATCAAATTGCATGCCTCCGATGTCCATTTGGCAGCATATCGCAGGCCTATTGTGCGTGTTGATGGCATGCTCATTGAAATTGGATCGATGCCCGTACTTTCTCCCAAAGAAATCGAAGCACTCATAGAAGATATGCTTAATGAGGGCCAACACAGCCGTCTCATGCAGTGTAAGGATTTTGACCTGCTGTATGAACTGGATGCGCACAATCGATTTCGGGTTACGTTTTTTTGTGAGAGAGGAAGTGCGTCTTTGGCTGCGCGGATTATCCAGCCGAACATTCCGACATTGCAAGAAATTGCAATGCCTCTCGATTGGTTTGGAACAGTCGGTTTGCGGGAGGGATTGGTGTTGGTGACAGGCCCTACGGGATCGGGAAAGTCAACAACGCTTGCATCCATCCTACAACAGATCAATATGTCACGGACGGAAAATATCGTGACACTCGAGGACCCCATTGAGTATGTGTTTCCATTGGGGCATTCACTTATACGCCAACGGCAACTCGGTGTGGATATGCCTTCATTTCGCGACGGCTTACGATATGTGCTTCGCCAGGATCCGGATATCATTATGATTGGTGAGATGCGCGACCCGGAAACGATCGCAGCAACAATCACGCTTGCGGAAACAGGACATTTGGTTTTTTCTACCCTTCACACATTGAATGCCGCACAGACGATTCATCGTATTATTGACATGTTTGGGGCCGAGCAACAAGGGCAAATCCGCCTTCAGCTTGCTCTCACGCTCAAGTGTATTATTTCGCAAAGGCTGCTGCCGCGTATTGGAGGTGGGCGGATTCCGGCGCGAGAGGTGCTTGTGAATGCGCCAGCGGTGGCAAACCTGATACGCGAAAATAAAATGGAGCATGTGCAGTCTGTGCTGCAGACAGGGGCGAGTGCGGGTATGATGACTATGGACACTTCTTTGGCATTGCTGTATCGTCACGGCCATATACGAAAAGAAGATGCTGCGCTGTTTATGCAACAGCCGTCGCTTCTCGATCGGCCGTAGTAAGCACATGTAATGTGCGCCCGTCGTTCAACGGATAGGATGTCAGGCTTTATAATTTTCGAACAATATGGTATACTTTATATACCTTAGCATAACAGTTCGGAAGTATGTGGTCACTCGACATAAAAAAATCTGTAATACAAATGCGCAAGAAAGGCTTTACATATTCAGAAATCAGGAAAAAATATAAGAAACTTTCAAAAGGCACACTTGCCGGCTGGTGTAAAGAAGTAAAATTTTCGCAAGCGCAAGAAGAGAGAATGATGCGAAAAGCAAGAGTAGTACTTGAACGAGCGCGTTTAGTTTCAAGTAAAACTCTTCATCAGCGACGCCTAAAAAGAGAGCGCGATCTTCAAAAAGAAGTCAAAAGGGAGTTTGTTAAGCGTCAAAAAGATATATTCTTTCTATTGGGGGTTGTTCTTTACTGGGCAGAAGGAACAAAAGGAGGGAGCACCTTTCAGTTTATGAATTCCGATCCTCGCTTGATTAAGTTCATGTGTAAATGGCTTGTTAAGGCATGTTTGATACCGAAAGAAGCAATAAAAATTCGATTATATACACATTCGATTTTCAAACACGAAAACTACGAAAATTATTGGAAAAAACTTCTTCCATCACTTCCAGTTCTAAATTTTAAGAAAACCGTTTATAAATCAACACCGCATAGTATTAAGAAAAATCTAAATTATAAAGGATGTGTTAGAATTCATGTAGATAGAGTTGATTTATTGAGAAGGATTCGGTATAATTGTGATTTAGTGGCAAGAAAATACAAGCTCAATTGAGCGCCTATGGTGAAATGGATATCACAGCGGCCTTCGAAGCCGTTATTGGGGGTTCGAATCCCTCTGGGCGCAGAATGAATAATATGTTACAACGGGAAAGGTATGCCAAGCATAAGAGAGCTGATCAAAGATTACTTGGTTAAAGCAAAGCTGATGCAACTCGCGACATCTACTGATGGCCAGCCATGGGTCTGCAGTGTGTGGTTCGCTTCAGATGACGACTTGAATATTTATTGGCTTTCATCGCTTACTCGCAGGCATTCTTATGAAGTCAGTACAAATAACAAAGTTGCCGCCGCCATTGCTCTACCTCAAACGCCAAAGGATTCGCCAATCGGTTTGCAACTTCAGGGAGTGGCCGAACTTCTTACCGACGAGGCTGAGGTTGAAAAAGCTATCTCAGTATATGCTGATCGGATTTTCACCAGAGAACAAATCGATGCATTCATGAAATCAGAGGTGCGACCGCACCGGTTTTATCGAATTCGTCCCACACAGTTTGTACTGTTTGATACCGTTAACTTTCCGGATAATTCGCGACAGGAATACGTGCCCTGAAAAGCTTATGACGTGCTCTATTGTGCCACAGCACTCGAGCAGTATGCGCCACTTATCACGGGAAACATAAAGCACCAATGCAGAGTGAAGGGACTCGCAGTTATTGATATTAAGGATTGGCAAAGCTAGACAGAGCGAAGGTAATGTGAAAAAATAAAGCGAACAAAAAAACATGGGCCGCTAGCTCAACTGGCAGAGCAGATCCCTCTTAAGGATACGGTTCCGGGTTCGACCCCCGGGCGGCCCATTTGAACAACACCCATTTGACAGGATTCTACGGGATAGTAAGCTGAAATCAGATTCATTTTTATTTTTATTTTATGGAACAGGGAAATAATGCAAAAAACACCATGCTTTTGGTTGTCGTTGCGCTGGCGAGTTTAATTGTCGGCTATATGATTGGCAGTCAAGGCGCTTCGAAAGACGAAGCAGGCGCTCCGACACAGAGCTGGTTGCCGCTTCGAAAAGAAACGGGAACGATTAAGCTCGGCTTTGTTGCTCCGCTCACAGGTGATGCTGCCACCTTGGGCGAAAACATGCGTGTTGCAGCGCAAATTGCAGTGGATGAGATCAATAGTAAGGGTGGCGTGAAAGGGAGAAAAATCGAAGTAATCTATGAAGACGGGAAATGCAATGCGAAAGATGCGACAAGCGCAGGTACAAAATTATTAAGCGTTGATAAAGTGATTGCCATTGTTGGTGGAACGTGTTCCGGCGAAACGCTTGCCATTGCGCCCTTGGCAGAAAAAGCAAAAACACCTCTTGTCTCCTCGTCATCGACAAGTCCCAAAGTCACTGATGCGGGCGATTATGTCTTCCGTTTCGTTGCATCGGATTCCTACCAAGGCGTCTATGCGGCGGATTATCTTACCAAAACAAAGGGCATTAAAAAGATTGCAATTCTTTCGTGTTTGAATGACTGGTGTGTCGGATTGCATGAAGTGTTCAAAAAGCAGGCAGAAGCGAACGGCGCCACAATCGTTGCCGACGAAAGCTTCAAGACCGATACGCGCGATTTGCGTACGCAACTTACGAAAGTGAAAGCGGCGCAACCTGAAGCTATTTATTTTCCCAGCATGACCGAGGGGGCGCTTGTGGGCTTTAAGCAAATGAAAGAATTGGGATTGAAAGCGTTTGTGCTTGGCGGGGATGGCTGGGATGATCCTAAGATTCCGAATGAAGGCGGCGCAAGCGTAGAGGGTGGACAGTATACGATTGCTGCAAACCGCAATCTGCCGGCGAGCTTTCTTGATGAGATGAAAAAACGCAATGCGGATAAGGATTTGAATACCTACAGTCCGCGCGTCTATGATATCTTCAATGTGTTGGCGGGAATCATGGGTACTGTCGGTACGAATGGCGAAAAGATCAAGGACGAACTCTATAAAGTAAAAGGCTATCAGGGTATTGCAGATGAATACTCGCTCGATAGTAATGGCGATGTTGAGAAAGCAAACTTTATCGTAAAAGAGTTTAAGGAAGGAAAAGCCGTTGAAGTGAAACAATAACACTTGCTCATACCAATGCTTGTCGTGTTTGGAGCCGCTCCACTTGTTGGGGCGGCTCGTTTTGTGATAGGATACGGAAGTTATATGATCATACAGTTGTTGTTGAATAGCATTATTGCAGCGTCCATTTATGCGCTTGTTGCGTTGGGGTTTAACCTTATCTATGGTACTGCCCGATTTTTTAATCTTGCCCATGGGAGCATGGTTGTCATTGGAGCGTATTCTGTATTTTTTTTCAGCAAAGAATTGGGCATGCCTTATCCGCTGGGTATTTTTCTCGGAATCGCAGTCGCAGGTATTTCCGGCGTGATACTTGATAAGGGTATCTATGTGCATCTTCGCGCAAAAAAGGCATCAAAACTTATTTTACTCGTCGCTTCATTGGGGGTTCTTACGGCAATCCAGGCGTTAATAGCAATGGTGTTTACAAGTCAATTTCAGATGCTCACTCCGGTGAACTGGAACTATCGCATTTTTTCCATTGCCGGAGGATTCATTACAGAAGTGCAAGTTGCAACAATCGCAAGCGTCTTTGCCGTCTATGCGGCATTGTGGTTGTTGCTCTATAGGACTGCGTTCGGAAAAGCTGTTCGGGCAATCAGTGACGATCGGGAGGTGGCGCAAATTATTGGCATCAATACCGAAAACATCATAGCGTGGGTGTTTTTTATCGGTTCAAGCGTTGCGGGTCTAGCGGGCATTCTTGCAGGGCTTGACTTGGGTATTCAACCGCAGCTTGGCATGGTATGGCTGCTCGGGGGTGCTATCGCCTGCATTATCGGGGGCATCGGGAATATCACCGGCGGTCTTATCGGCGCGCTTATTTTGGGTTTAGCGGAAAATTTCGGAATCTGGAAGCTCTCGGGCGAGTGGAAAAGCGCAATTTCCTTTGCGCTTTTGATCATATTTCTTCTTTGGCGTCCACAAGGGATTATGAATGTGAAAAAGTAGTATGGAGTATGTCGTTCACTTAGCCATTCTTGTTGGCATCTATGCGATTTTGGCAATGACGCTCAATCTCGTTGTCGGCTATGCGGGGCTGCTGTCGGTGACCCATGCGGCATTCTATGGCATTGGCGCCTATTCAACGGCGCTTCTCATGACATTGGCGCATTGGAATTTTTTTCCCGCACTTGCGGTCGGCATCGCTTGTGCCGTTGCCGCAAGCTTTTGCATCGGATTTGTACTCAGCGGCCTTGGCGGGGATTATTATGTTCTTGGTACAGTAGGGTTCAACTTCATCATCTACAGCATTTTTTTAAACTGGCAGGACCTTACTCGCGGCCCTCTTGGCATACCAGGCATACCGCGGCCGGAATTGTTCGGTTTTTCCTTTTCCTCAAACATTGCATTTTTCTTGTTTGTTGCATGTTGGTGTGCACTCGTGTGGTTCATCTGTCGATGGATTACGCACTCGTCGTTTGGTCGTGCCTTAAAAGGCATTCGCGAAGATGAGGTCGCGCTTCAGGTGTTTGGCTATAAGACGATCAATTATAAACTGATCATTTTCATGATTTCCGCAGGGCTTGCAAGTGTTGCCGGTGCGCTTTTTGCAACCTATGTCACATTTATTGATCCTTCCACGTTTACGGTTGACGAATCTATTTTTATACTGGCAATCATCATTCTCGGCGGTTTGGCGAATATGCGCGGATCCGTTTTGGGTGCGCTTTTTTTGGTGTTGTTGCCCGAGCTTTTGCGGTTTGTGGGATTCCCCGGAGACGTTGCGGCGCAGATGCGGCTCTTTACCTATGGCGCGCTTCTTGTGGTGCTGATGATGTATCGGCCACAGGGGTTGGTAGGAGAATATAAACTTCAGTGATATATGTATACCATCTCTATACAAAGCCCACGGGATATTCCTTCTCACTTCACAAAAAAGTCCAGCGTACTTTTTTGCTGCGCTCAGAACTCGCTCCTCTTCGCAGACTCAGAGACCATGCCCGCTCGTTCTGGCAAGCCGCTCGAAGGAACAATCCCGCGTGCTTTATGATTTTATTTCACAGCTATGTTCGCACTTGAAATAAAAAATTTAAAAAAATACTTCGGCGGAGTCCATGCAGTGGATGGACTGACGTTGTCGATTCGCAAAGGAACCATTACAAGTATTGTGGGGCCCAATGGGTCGGGCAAAAGCTCTCTGATGAATGTGCTTTCGGGAGTCTATGTGATTGACAGCGGCACGGTAACGATTGATGGTTCTGTATTTCATGAATTAAAAACCTATGACATTTCGACCTATGGCATTACGCGTACATTCCAGGAGGTGCGGCTTTTCGAACAAATGACGGTGTTGGATAATATGCTCGTCGTTACAACAGAACGGGATGTATTTGGCGCATTGTTTGAACGGCACACCGACTATCACCTTCACAAAAGCATTGAGGCGCTTACCCGCGTGGGCCTTGAGGGGAAAAAACATGCGCTTGCTTCGAATCTGTCCTATGGACAGCGCAAGTTGCTTGAAATCGCGCGTGCACTTGTGATGGATAAAAATCTTATACTTTTCGATGAGCCATTCGCAGGACTTTTTCCTCAGATGGTGAAAATTGTTGTTTCCATTCTCAAAGAATTGCGCGAGCAAGGGAAAACAATTGTACTCATCGAGCATAATATGGATCTGATTCGCCAACTTTCCGATGAGACAATCGTGCTTGACGAAGGGCGATTACTCGCGCAAGGAAAACCGGATGAAACATTGAAACGAAAAGATGTTATCGAAGCATATTTGGGGGAATAAACTTTTATGAATTTCAAAACTGTTACATTTAAGGCATTTACCTGTCGGGCCGTAATTTTTCCACTAAAAAATTACTTACGCTCCTCGCCGTCGCTCGTCGAGATCCCTCCATGCAAATACCTTAAACAACGTTTTGAAATTTAAAAAAATAGTAGATATATGGTTGATAAGGAAATTCTCCTACAACTCAAAAACGCATCAGTTCAGTATGGCGGTGTCCATGCGCTTGATGATGTTTCACTATCTCTCGACGAGAGCGAGGTGGTAGCAGTGATGGGGCCCAATGGAGCAGGAAAATCGACTGTACTTAAAGCGATTTTCGGCATGGCGCCACTCACAGCAGGAGGCGTCTATTGGCATGAGAAAAAAATTAATCCCGTTCCGCATGAAGTTGTCGGCCTTGGAATATCGTTTGTGCCGCAAGGGCGGCGCGTATTCTCCAGTCTAACTGTTGAAGAAAATATCGAGATTGGAGCGTATGGACTTTCGTCTTTGGCCGAAATGCGACGAAGGCGCGATGAAGTGATGGAACTTTTTCCCGCCTTGAAATCAAAAAAAAATGTTCCGGCGGGCGTATTGTCAGGCGGACAGCAACAAATGCTTGCGATTGCCCGCGGACTCATGCGTGATCCCAAGGTGCTATTACTTGATGAACCCTCGCTCGGTCTTGCGCCTAAAGTCGTGAAGGAAGTATTTCGCACAATCAAAGAAATCAACCTACGGCACAAAACAGCCATTTGTATTGTTGAGCATAACTTGAAGTCGCTTTTTGAGATTGTTGATCGGGCATATCTTTTGGACAAAGGAAAAGTGGTCTATGATGGGGATATCCCCACGTTGCAGAAAACAGACTTATTGGAAAAGGTATTTTTAGGAACGGTATGAGTGTGAAACCACCTCTATCTCGTTCATTCGAATCATCAGCGGCTGCTCTGTCGGAAGATACGTATGTACGATTTTTAAAAGAAACGTTACCACTCTACAAGCGCGAGGGATTGGCAGGAGTTTCACAGGAGCTTTTAAAGCGAATCGGCATTGCCGTGGAAAGCGTACAGGAGAAAAACACCGAATTTCTCCTTATGCGCAATCGGCTGAATACTCAAGGCGGACTTATCATTTCAAATCATCCGGGATATATTGATGTCCCTGTTGTCCTCCAAGCTATCAAACGTACCGATATCAAAATTATGGTGACGGAAAAAAGGCATTCCCAATTCACTGCATTGTATGGAGATCATTTTGTATCTGCGGCAAAAAATGCTACACAATTAAAAAAAATTCTTAGTGAAACATCGGATCATATTCGGCAGGGCGGAGCGTTTCTGATATTTCCCAGTGGAGAAGTGGAGGCGCGTGGCGGCAGCGCCAACTTTCAAGGCGGTGTCCGTAATCTTATCGAAAAACTTTCTCCCGAAACAATGCTGTACGCATTTCATGTCTCTCCAGATGATATTCACACAATGATCCGTCAAGAAAAAGGCCATTCGATGGCGCGCATTATTCGCGTGCGATCAGGTGTGCAAGGCGCGCCGCGTTTTTCAATACGCCTCGATGAAACATATACGACGTGCGAAGAGTGGCAAAGTGTGGCCGCATCCGCAAAGGGATCGTCTGCAAAAAACCAAGCGCTTACAAAGAAGTATTATGATTTGTTTGGCGGCGACTAAAGTTTCCCTGGTCCTATTGGGCTATAACCATTGAGTATTTCGAGCCCGTCAATATATCCATCCCCATCACTGTCAGCCTTTTGTGGATCCGATCCAAAAATACTTTCATCAGCATCCGCCAGGGAATCCTGATCGAAATCTTTCATTTTTGTTGCGCCTGAATAGGTGATTGCTTGCATGGTGTTCCAATCATCGGTATCCGAAGGCATTTTGCCAAAGATTGCTCGATACGTGTTGATGCCATTGCGCTCGCTATCGAAGTTTCTGTTTTCCGCTCGCTGGCGCAAACCGTACGCCATAATCATGATGGCAGCCGCATCGGTTTGTCTTGTCATGATCGGTATGTGTTTGTAGATGCGGACAAAATCGTGTTGTGCGCGCTTTTCCGCTTGGCTGTTGCGTTCGGTGGGAAATCTGCCATTGGCAATTTTAATCATATCCGCTATCTCCGTTTCTTGTTCAGGGAGTTTATTGAACGCAACTTTATATGACGAGAGTACTGCTGCGCGTTCGCCCGCACCCAGTTTTTTGGTCGAATCATCGACGCCATAGGTGATAAATGAGTTGAGTGATTCTTTTGCGGATACAGCAATCGCTTCAACGTCGCTTGTCAGCTTTTTGAGGTATTTCAATTCCGTTTCTTGTTCTTTTACTTTGCTGCGGAGCGTTTGGAGTTCAATAAGAATATCATCAAACTTTTTATTCTGGATGAGCGATGCTTTTTGCTGGATATCCTTGATCGAATTGTCAATAACGGGTTGCGTCGAGACGAGCGGTTCTTGTGTATGTTCCCATCCTTCAGGAAGGCATGAATTCGGGAATTGTTTTATCGCACCCGTTTGTATGTTCTTTGCCCAGGTGAGTACTTGCGCGCAAAAACGAGGCTCTTCTTTGGGGGTGTCAAAGGCAGTAGTGGTAAATTCACCTTCACTGACAGCTGCTTCATTTGTTTCACGTCGCGTGGCAGAGAGCGTCCACTTATATTTTTTATTTGATTGCAGCTTTTTATCGAATACTCCCGGACTGATATAGAGCGAACGAATCGTTGATGTTGACGCCTGCTTCATTGAAGTGTAGGGGGCCGCAGTATTTGGAAGCTCAAAGAGCGATAATGATAGCTCTTTGAAGGGATGACTTAAGCTTACCGCAAAGCTTCGTTCCTGTTCGGTTGCTTTTCCAAGGGCGTCAACTTTATCGACACGAACCGAAAGTATGGAGAAAGGAGCTGCGCCGGTTTCGCCGGTGGTGAATGCCGCTTCCGATGAGGCCACTATTCCGCTGACACTGTCATGACCCTCTGCGACGACTCGATATTCCGTACGCGCAGTCAAATCACCGATGCCAAGCTGAAATTCCATTTGAGTTTGTGAAGCGGCCTTGAGAGATGTTTGCGCATGAAGTGATCCATTTTTTTTGACATACACAGAGAGAGAAGCATCTTTTGAAGGCTTACTGAATGTCACTAAGATGTCCCGCACAGACTCAATCGCAATTCCTTTGTCTGTTTTTCCCGGCGCTACTTTTATTTCCAATATCTTAAATTCTTGCTGTGCTTTCTCAATAACGAGCGGCGTATAGGCAAGAGGGATCGATGCAACTCCCGCATTATTGAAGCATTGGAGTGTATAGGAAGGATTGAGCTTTGGAGCTAGAACTGTTTCGCTTCCCGAGGAGGTCTTTTTTCCCTCCCAATCTCCGGATGCTGAGCAGTAGGAAGCATTATGTGATTGCCATATGAGAGATCCGGAGACCCCCTTGGTAAGTGGTTGAGGATCGGAGCGGAGTACTTGGATGAGCGGCCTATCTGATTCGGCTACGACTGAAATGACAACCGATGTTGTATTTGATTTCACTCCGGAGCTTGAAATGCAGTCCAGTATGTATATTTGGGAGGAATCGCCCGTTACACTTTCGCTTCCTTGCGGTAGCTTTATGCCGGACCATCCGCCGGATGCAGTGCAGCTGGAAGCGTTTGTCGATGTCCATGTGAGTAGGACTTGCTGAGTTTTTGCGCGTGATGTGCGATCTGCGCTCAAAGCAACAGTTGGTATCGACCCGCTTTCAGTGACAACGACATCAACGGATTTTACCACTTGCTTGCTGTCATTATTGAAACAATTGAGCCAATAGCGCGTAGTCCCTTGAGGCGAAACGGTTTGCATGCCATTGGGATCCCGTTTGCCTGTTTCCGCTGCCCAAGAAGTATCTTTCATATCCCATTGAAGCGCCCCGCCTGTAGTGGTATCGGTATATGACTGGCACCGAACGGCGTTTTTTGTATTCCATATGAGTTTTGCCGAAGACCCCTTTGCAATGGTCGGTTGTTCCGCCCTGAAATCCATTGTCGGTTCGGGTTCGGGCGTGAAATTGCTTGTGAAAACATGTTCCTTATTCGCATAGGCGATTTCTCCCGTGCCTGCGCGATGCGCGCTGATATATGCAGTATAATTGGTGTCCGGCTCAAGAAATCTATCGAATTGATTCGGCGTGATTGTTGCCGACGTGGCGCTTCCATTCCCATCAACTGTCGCGCGCGAATAAAATGTCTGTTCCCATCCTTTGTAAAGATCGACGGTCACATCGCGATAGGGATGTGTGAATTCGATTGCAAACGTCCGCTTGTTTTCTGTCGGCAGCTTCCAGTAATCAAGTTTCTGTACAGCAACGGATTTGATATGAAAATGATCTGTTTTTTCTTGGGAGAATGTGATTAATTTTTTGAATGAATTATTTTCTTCATCGGCTTCATTGACACGTGCTTCGCTGTCGATCTGCGCGGTGAGTAGTGCGCTTTTTTCCAGTGATAAGCCCATGATCGAGCGAGAGCCAAGCGCATCTGTCATACCACATACGCCTGAGGGGGTTACCCATAGGTCGGACATATCTCCGCCCGTCGTCCAACTTTTGGCAGGCGATGAGAGTCGCAGAGAAAAGAGCGTACTCGAAGGATCGGTTTTTCCCATATTGCAATAAATCACTCGGAATGTGTCGCCGTAATTCGGATCATTTGTCGTATAGATAATGTCTTTGATAACGAGATCGGGTTTTGCTTGTGTTGCAGGATTTTTGCAAGAACCCCAATAGTCAACACCTACGGACGATGCCTCGCAGTCGTTGTTGTATGTTTTTCCGTCTTTACCACAGACCGGATCCATATTGGCAGGGCATAGTATGGACTCTTGAGTTGTGGCGTGTGCGGTTGCAGCTCCGAAAAAGGCTGCCACAAGGAATAAAGAGATAATGAGATAGCGACGCATATGCATTTGGATCATGAATAATGGAACATCTTATAATTATAAGGTATTCTGATAATCCCAGCAATTTTACTTAGTTTTTTTATTATATCCAAAATGAAATTGACACTTTTATAGTTTATTTTCCTTTTATTTATAATAAAACTATAAAATATGACCTACAGACTCTTGACAATATGGTTAAAAGGTGGTATACTAATGGTATTGAAGATGTACCTACAAAAAGTCGTATAAATATACGAAAACTCTCCAAGAGCGAAAAGAGTGTAGAGGAGAGAGATCCACTTTCCATCGATTGTGCCCTTCGGGGCCAAACTGAAGGTAAGAGGATATAATAAGCGCCTTTGAAGAACGTGGCATTATTCCCATCGCGGACCTCTCGCCATACCCCTTCATACTAAGCTTACCTCTACAGCCTTTTCGCTCTTTTAGTGCAGTGATTTCAGATTTTGGCACATTTCGTTGTTGACAGCTGCGGTGCTCGACGACGTATTTCCATATACGTCTTACTCCACTCCTCGCTGTCGCCTAGAACTGCACTCAAAATCTGAAATCATAGTACATCGCGGTGAGTAGCGTTGTGGGCCTTAGTCCTATTGGATTAAGCTCCACAACGCTGTTCATCTGAATGGCGATTTGACTACGCACCAGTGTAAGTGGGAGGATGCATGGTTTCTTGCGGATGCGGTATCACAATGAAGAACGCGCAAGAGGCGGCTCAGCATACGGAAGTATGTTCGGAGCCGAAGATCGATCTCGGAGAAGTGCAACAGCGTCTCGACACCGGCCTCGACTATTGCCACGCGGTTGGTTACATCCGCGTGGATAAGTCGAGACGGCGAAAGGCTCTT